>Ga0208768_1000215_pt1 | contig 42350 bp, 26 predicted proteins | sample AntAceMetag02UK1_FD_184760 | JGI IMG/M metagenome (GOLD analysis project Ga0208768, IMG submission 184760) | Saline lake microbial communities from Ace Lake, Antarctica - Antarctic Ace Lake Metagenome 02UK1 (SPAdes) (version 2) | ecosystem: Environmental > Aquatic > Non-marine Saline and...
CTTTCGCTCTCCGGTTGCGGGGATATTGCGGTTAGATACATTGAAACCGGAGAGCGAAAGGGAATCGATAAGATTGGAAACAAAATCAGGTCGCTGAACAAAAACTAATTTCAAGAAACCTTATTTCATGAAGGCTATAACACATAAACAATACAGCAAAGCCAATCTTCGCTTAGAGGAGTTGATAAAACTTGTGAATGATAACACGCCATTAGAGAGTCCATTAGCCAAAGAGTTTATAGCGGTAAGCAATATCATTAAACAATACGAAGAAATACATTTTCCCATCGGTTTACCTACCTTACAGGAAATGATTGAACTTCGTATGTTCGAAATGGGTCTGAAAAGAAAAGATTTAGCCGTTCTTTTAAATACAAGTACCTCTAGAATCAGCGATTATTTAAACGGAAAAAGGGAAATCACTTTAAATGTTGCGAAAGCTTTACATCAAAAATTGAATATCGATAGTGATATAATTCTTCAATAAAAACAGCATGGAAAGCATTACTCTACCAAAAGAAAATAAAAGGTTTCATCTATTTTCCACCTCGAACGCCCCTACCCTAGTGTTTACGGGGATAAGAAGATACTGTATCGGGGAAGTAAATATGTATTTCATTTGGTCTTATTATGGTTTCATTTGGTTTCATTCATCTGAAAATCAATAAGTTGTTTAAAAGTATTTTATCTTTCTCTTAATCTCCTATTTTCGTAAATTTTAATCTTTTTTATCCCTCTATAAAATATTTTATTGAAAAAGCGGAGAAATTACACCTTTAAAACTACATTTATTAAAATAAGCCTAAAACAGAAAAAATTAAAATACGGTAAGTCTACTAGTTTATTTCTTGAGTTCTACAATGGATACCGAATTGATAAAAACGGAGTTAAAAAACATCTTCGAAAATTTGAATACCTAAAACAATATATTTTTGGTAATCCTGAAAACGCTGATGAAAAAAGAAACAATAAGGGAACGCTTCTGTTCGCAGAAAACATCTTGGCCATAAGAAAGGCTGAATACATTAAGGGGAAGTACAAAAAGAAAAACGATTAAAAGGTGAAACTACCTTTTTAGATTACCACTAGCTCCATTGCCAGATGGGGAACTCGCTGCGTATTCCGTAGCACGACTAAGAGGAAAGGAATATCAAGGCAATGTGGATGGCGTTTCTGAAGAAGTATACTACACAGAGCTGAGCGCTTAAATAGTGTCAACTATCCTATAGAATCTATCAACATTAATGGTTGAAAACTGTTCTTGGAGCAGCAAAAAAAATTACGCTTAAAATCGTAAATTTGCATTTTCCTAACGCGCTCAATACCTAAGCACATATGATTCATTTTTTCGGGGATATCGCAACCAAAGTTTTTGCCGTCCAAACTGCTCAAGAAATTACCGGTACAGACGAACAAAAATTAAACTGGTTATTTGGCAATACCTCAAAAATAAACGCGGCGTCTCTAGACGCCTTTTTTGTTGGCCCGCGTGCTGCAATGATTACGCCTTGGAGTACCAATGCAACCGAAATTACCCAGAATATGGGAATTACCGGTATTATCAGGATAGAGGAATTCCAGGCGGTTGACAAGGAATTTACCGATTTTGACCCCATGTTGTCCCAGAAATTCGATAGTTTACATCAAGACATATTTAAGGTGGATGTTAGCCCGGAGGCTATTTTAAAGATTGATGATATTGCAGCCTACAATCAGCAAGAAGGATTAGCGCTGAGCGATGAAGAAGTGAATTACCTAAACGGCCTGTCCAAAAAAATGGGCAGAAAACTAACGGATTCCGAGGTTTTTGGTTTTAGTCAGGTGAACTCCGAACATTGTCGTCACAAAATATTCAACGGAACGTTTATTATCGATGGTCAGGAAATGCCATCCTCGCTTTTCAAACTGATTAAAAAAACATCACAGGAAAACCATAACGATATTGTGTCTGCCTACAAGGACAATGTGGCTTTTGTAAAAGGTCCCAGAGTGATGCAATTCGCACCAAAAACAGCGGATAAACCAGATTTTTATCAAGAAAGCGAGTTTGATTCGGTCATTTCCATAAAAGCAGAAACACATAATTTTCCCACTACCGTAGAGCCATTTAACGGCGCCGCTACAGGTGCTGGAGGAGAAATCAGAGATCGATTGGCAGGTGGAAAGGGTTCCCTTCCCTTAGCTGGAACAGCAGTTTACATGACAGCACTTTCCAGACTGGAAAAAGATAGGCCTTGGGAAAAAGGCATGGCAGAGCGCCCATGGTTGTACCAAACACCTATGGATATTTTGATAAAAGGCTCCAACGGAGCATCGGATTTTGGAAACAAATTCGGTCAGCCTTTGATTGCTGGCTCCGTATTGACGTTTGAATATGACGAGGCATCGGCTCCCTTCGACTCCGCTCCCTTCGGCTACGCTCAGGGAACGGAAGCCCTCGGCAACGCGCAGGGTGGGGAAGGCAAGGTGGTGGCTGAATCTAGGACACTGAGCGGAGCCGAAGTGAGCCACAGAAGACTCGGCTACGATAAGGTAATTATGCAAGCTGGTGGTATTGGTTACGGAAAAGCGGAACAGGCCTTAAAGGGGACGCCAAAAATTGGCGATAAGATCGTTATTCTTGGTGGCGACAACTACCGCATTGGGATGGGCGGTGCAGCAGTTTCTAGCTCGGATACGGGAGAATTTAGTTCGGCAATAGAGCTGAACGCCATACAACGTTCCAATCCCGAAATGCAAAAGCGGGCTGCAAATGCCATTCGCGGTATGGTGGAGAGCGATGTGAATCCCATTGTTTCCATTCACGATCATGGTGCGGGTGGGCATCTCAACTGCCTGTCCGAACTCGTTGAGGAAACCGGAGGGAAAATCGATTTGGATAAGCTCCCTTTGGGCGACCCGACCCTTTCCGCCAAGGAAATCATAGGAAACGAATCCCAAGAACGTATGGGCTTGGTCATTGGTCAAAAAGATGTCGCACTTTTGCGGCGCATTGCGGATCGCGAACGTTCCCCCATGTACGAAGTGGGCGACGTAACCGGAGACGACCGGTTTACCTTTGAATCCAATACTACCGGAGAAAAACCGATGGATGTGCACCTGACCGACATCTTCGGAAGTTCCCCAAAAACCATATTGACCGATACGACCATCATACGGAACTACGAGGCACCGGAATATGAGCTGGAATTTTTCCATGACTATTTGGAGCAGGTCTTGCAACTAGAAGCCGTGGCCTGTAAAGATTGGTTAACAAATAAAGTAGATAGATGTGTTGGCGGCAAAGTAGCCAAACAGCAATGTGCCGGTGCTTTGCAATTGCCCTTGAACAATGTTGGGGTAATGGCGCTGGATTTTAAAGGCAAGGAAGGGATTGCCACCAGTATTGGCCACTCGCCTATTTCCGGACTCATTGATCCGGCGGCAGGGAGTAAAAATAGTATTGCGGAAGCCTTGACCAATATCATCTGGGCACCCTTAAAAGACGGATTGCAATCGGTTTCCTTATCCGCCAACTGGATGTGGCCTTGCAAAAACGAAGGCGAGGATGCCCGACTCTACAAAGCCGTACAGGCCATTTCCGACTTTTCCATTGCCTTGGGCATCAATGTTCCTACCGGTAAGGATTCCCTTTCCATGAAGCAGAAATATAAGGATGGAGATGTTATCGCTCCCGGAACGGTCGTGATTTCAGCGGCGGGAAATTGTAATGATATTACGAAAGTAGTAGAGCCCGTATTGCAGAAAGAGGGCGGGGATATCTATTATATCAACCTATCAAGAGATACGTATAAGCTGGGCGGTTCCTCTTTTGCACAGGTACGAAATGCCATTGGAAACGAGGCCCCTACCATTAAAAACGATGCGTATTTTAAGTCGGTTTTCGATTTGATGCAGACTTTAATTAAAGAAGAGCAAGTACTTGCAGGTCATGATGTTGCCTCAGGTGGTTTGATTACAACACTCTTGGAACTGTGTTTTGCCGATACGGATTTGGGTGCTGATTTGGATTTGACAAACTTGGGCGAATCGGATACCATCAAATTGCTGTTTTCCGAAAATGCAGGTATCGTTTTTCAGTTGAAAGATAACGTCATAGAACAATTGCTGGTTGACGCAAAAATCGATATTAAAAAAATTGGGAGCGTCACGTCTCAAGCCACACTTCGCATTAAGAATGGAAGTATGGAAATGGGGCTGAACGTTGCATCACTTCGGGATACCTGGTTCAAAACTTCCTACTTACTGGATAACAAACAAACCGCTAATGGTTTGGCCAAAGAACGTTTTAATAATTATAAGGAGCAGCCGTTGAAATATTTTTTCCCGACTTCGGCTCCGCTCAGTCTCCCAAATCGTTCTCTCTCACACCGTCCCAAAGCAGCCATCCTCCGCGAAAAGGGCAGCAACTCCGAACGTGAAATGGCAAACGCCATGTACTTGGCCGGTTTTGATGTGAAGGACGTACACATGACCGATTTGATTTCCGGCAGGGAGACCTTGGAAGATATACAGTTCTTGGGTGCCGTGGGCGGATTTTCAAATTCGGACGTATTGGGGAGCGCGAAAGGCTGGGCAGGTGCCATCAAATACAACGAAAAGGCGAACAAGGTCATCAAGGATTTCTTTGCCAGACCCGATACACTTTCCGTAGGTATTTGCAACGGGTCTCAGGTATTTATGGAACTTGACCTCATCAATCCAGAGCATGAAACACATGGCAAAATGACCTACAACGATTCGCATAAGCACGAGAGCAGTTTTACATCGGTCCAGATTCAAGAGAACAATTCCGTCATGTTATCCAGTTTAGCCGGAGCTACTTTGGGCGTTTGGATTTCCCACGGAGAAGGGAAATTCAAGCTTCCACTTTCCGAGAAAAACTATGATATCGTTGCCAAATACGGCTATGAAGGGTATCCGGCCAATCCAAACGGTAGCGATTTTAATACCGCTATGTTGTGCGACAAAACAGGTCGCCATCTGGTTACCATGCCGCACATAGAACGATCTATTTTTCCATGGAACTGGGCGTATTATCCGAAAGACAGGAATGATGAGGTTTCTCCTTGGTTGGCAGCTTTTGTGAATGCTAGGGAATGGGTGGAAAGCGTAGCACCCTAGTCCCCAAAGGGGGAACTTTCACTCTAACGTGAAATAATTATTTGTATATCAGACCATTGAATTTTAAAAAAACTTAGATATTATCCGAATAAATTTTTACAAATGCTTGGAAAATGGCCATCAAAAATAACCGTTTAAAGGAATATATTTATCAGAATACGAGCTCGTCCATTAGAGGTAGGGCCAATGGAGTCATGGTCAGGGATTTGAATTTTTCGCCGGACTACGGCTCTGTTTCCGCTAAAGTGTGGGGCAGCACGGGCAATACCTACACCATTACCTTCTACGGCATACAATTTGGCCTTTTGAGCAGTTCCTGTACCTGTCCGTTCGACCACGGCGATATTTGCAAACACGAGGTAGCCGTAGCAAAGGAAATAGACGGATTTGTGGACATACCGGCCGGTCGTATCGAGAAACTACAGGCCATAAAACAAGCAGCGGAAGAAAAGAAGGTTCCTACGGTCAATGGTATTGAAATCCCTTTTGTATCGGTACAGGATATTACTACTGCCCTATTAAAAAAATACACCTCCAATTACGTTTTCAGCGATTTATATTACTTCAATGCCGATGTGCATATGTTCGACTCTAGTGCAGAAAATATCCGCTTCTCCGTAAAAGGGCGCAGCTACTACAACGACTCGGCAGTAGTAACCGTAACTAATCAAGAAAGCTTCCTGCGGCTTTTGTGTACCTGCAAGTCAAAAACAAAAACCCTGTGTATCCATCAAGCCCATGTCTTGCGCTATGTAGCCGAGGAAATGCCACAACTGTTTATGGGGCAAGAAGAAATGGACGCCATGAAAAATCAATTACTGGCAGAATTCGGCTTTAGCGCAAACGACAAGGGATATGAGGATTATTTTAACTTCGAATTTAAAAAAGGCCAGCTTCAAATTATTCCAAAAAACGGAATCGTAAGGCTCAGCAAGTTCAAGGATTATGAACCGCTGCGAAACGAACTTTTTGAAGATGAGAACGCCTTGCCCGATCAGATGCCTTTTCTACAAAAAAAGGAAAACAACAAAAAAATGACCTTGGCCATCGGATTTGCATTCATGCCCGAAAGTAATGACCAAAATCCAGCGGTAGTTGCCGTACCGCTAATTGGAAACCTAAAGAAAGATGGCACCACACTTGTATCTAAGATAGAGGAGGTCTATCCCAAAGCCTTGGTTAGCAATACCAATAATTTTTCGGATACCCAAACCGATATCCTCAAAAAATCCCTCTCCATTTCTGCTGGCAGGCTTCACGAACTACGCTATGAACCAGCGTACAAAAATACGATCAACCATTTTATCCTGACCCAGCTACACAGTTTGATTCCGCTTTTGAATGACACATTGGTTACTGGCGTTGAGCTGTACGATCGTATCCTAAAAAAGGACCTATATCCCATAAAGCTATCCATGGAAAGTGCGGCCCTTTCATTTACGGTTGAAGAAGAAACGCATTTTTATGTACTTACCTCCCACATATCCATAAAGGAAAAAAAACAAAAGTTGTCCCAAGCGAAAATTGGGAATAATCTACTTTTTGTTCATAACAATGGAACATATCACCTCAACAAAAGCATAAATTTCGCGAAAACCTTGGCCGCTTTTAAGTCAAGACCCGAGATTCGTATTAAAAAAGAGGATTTTGAAACCTATTACAACGAGTTCATCCTTCCCCTGTCAAAAAGATATGCCGTGAAGATCAACCACGAGAAACCTAAAAAAAGTCATAAAATCGGTACCGATCAACTTAAAAAGCAGGTCTATCTTTCGGTATTCGAGGATTATATCATGCTTAAACCGGCCTTGTTATATAAGGAGCAGACCTTTGCGGTTCACGGCCATGAAGATATTTTGGAAACCGAAAATGACAGCACCTACAGCTTAGAGCGGGATAGGGCATTTGAAGATGGATTTTTGAAGGAAATTAAAAAACTACATCCCCAATTCGAGCACCAGCAGGAAGGTTTCTTCTATATCGCTACCGATGATTTTATAGAAAATACTTGGTTTTTGGATGCCTTTGAGACGCTTAGGGAAAAGGAAATCGAAATTTTTGGGCTGGACAAACTAAAAAATATCAAATACAACGTCAACAAACCCAACATAAACATGTCCGTGAATTCCGGCTTGGATTGGTTCGACGTTAGTGTATCGGTTTCCTTCGGCGATCAGAGCGTTAGCCTTCGGGATCTTAAAAAATCGGTGGTCGCCCAAGACCGTTATGTGCAGCTAGGCGATGGCAGCATTGGCATCCTACCGGAAGCATGGCTAAAAAAGTACGCCCACCTTTTCCGTTCCGGCACCTTAAAAAAAGACCGTATAGAAGTATCCAAATATCAATTATCGGTTATCGACAGTTTGTACGAAGACCTAGATCTTGAATCCGATATGGTCAAAAACCACCTTGACCTCAAACAAAAGTTACGATCATTTTCAAGCATCGATAACGTAAAACCGCCCGTAGGGGTTAAAGCCGTGCTTCGGGACTACCAAAAAGAAGGGCTTAACTGGCTCAATTTTCTGGACGAATACGGTTTTGGCGGTTGTTTGGCAGATGATATGGGACTGGGGAAAACACTTCAGGTCATTACCTTTTTACAGCACCTGAAAAAAACACGAAAAACAAAACGGGCCCATCTCATCGTGGTGCCGACCTCCCTGATCTTCAATTGGTCTGAAGAACTTAAAAAATTCTGCCCAGGCCTCAGCATCCTTAACCTTACCGGCGGCGACCGAAGTAGAAAAACGGATAATTTTGACGAACACGACTTGGTTATTACCACGTACGGCACCCTGCTCAGGGATATTGAATTATTAAAAGGGCATCAGTTCGAATATGTGATTTTGGATGAATCCCAGGCCATTAAAAATCCGAATTCCAAGCGTTATAAGGCAGTCCGCACGCTCAGGTCGCACAACAGGTTGGTCATGACCGGCACGCCCATTGAGAACAACACATTTGACCTGTATGCCCAAATGACCTTTGTAAACCCAGGGCTGCTGGGCACCATGGCCAATTTTAAGACGGAATACGCGACGCCGGTAGATAAGAACAAGGATGCCGATGTGGCCCAAGAGCTGCGCCAGCTGATATCGCCCTTCCTCATGCGCCGCACCAAGGAGCAGGTGGCGAAGGAACTGCCGGACAAGACCGAGCAGGTGCTGTACTGCACCATGGGCAAGGCGCAGCGAAAGGTCTACGATGCCTACCGGAATAAATACCGCGATTACCTCATGGGAAAAATTGAGGAAGAAGGCCTTGGCAAGTCCAAAATGTATGTTTTGGAAGGCCTCACAAAACTACGCCAGATATGCGATTCGCCGCAATTACTGAGCGAGGATGAAACCTACACCTCGGAATCAATCAAAATAGATGAACTGATGGAGCAGGTACTCAAAAGAACGGGAGACCATAAAATGCTGATTTTCTCCCAGTTCGTATCCATGTTGCAACTAATAAAGGATCGTTTGGAAAAAGAGGGAATTCCCTTTGAATATCTGGACGGAAAAACAAGGAATCGGCAAGAAAAGGTGGAAAACTTTCAGAACGACACCACCATCCGCGTTTTTCTCATCAGCCTAAAAGCGGGTGGTACCGGCCTTAACCTTACTGCGGCCGACTACGTGTACCTTGTTGATCCGTGGTGGAACCCTGCAGTAGAAGCACAGGCCATAGATCGCTGCTACCGTATTGGGCAGGAGAAAAAAGTAATGGCCTATAAAATGATCTGCAAGGATACGATCGAAGAAAAGATCGTTACCATGCAAGCCTCCAAAAAACAACTTTCCGCAGATATTATACAGACCGATGAAAGTTTTGTGAAGAGTTTGTCAAAGGAATCGATTGCGGATTTGTTTGGATAAGGGATTTTAGAAGATAGTTTGTAGTAAGTCGACGATAGTGGATGGAGGGTAGCAGTTGTTAGGATAGTTCCAAGGTTGCAAGTTTCTTTCGTTTCAGGTTTTGTTGTTTCAGGTTTCTCTTGTTTCAGGTTTATATCGTTTCAGGTTTATATTGGCTGCCTGACACAGGTATGTTTCAAGTACGAAGCACAAAGCGTATAGCATAAAACATTTGTGTTTTTATTTGACTTTTGTATTTGTATTTGTGTTTGACATTTGAACTTGAACTTGGACTTGAACTTGAACTTGAACTTGAACTTGAATAAACGAATCGTTGAGCTCAGTAAACCATCGATTACTTTTATAGTCCTATATGATACCGCCCTAAGTCCCTCAAAAACCGGAAAAAATAAATTAAACCATTAATTCCAAATAGTTCATATCTTGCGTAATAGAATAAACAATCACTCTGATGCGCAGACTTCTTTATCTACTGATCTTCACAGTCATCAGCTATAGCTGTACCCCAGAAAATAAAACCTTCTTGGCATCGGAGGTTCATATTGTTCCCCAACCTTCGGAACTAATTTTGGGACAAAGTTCTTTCGCTTTGGAGAATGGACAGACCATAGCTATACAAGATGCATCACAAGAAGCTACTGCCAGTTATTTGATGGGAATCATTTCGGAAACCACAAACATCGATTTAAAGAAACCGGATAAGGAGGGCGCAACCATAAAACTCACCAAAATGGACAGTTTGGCGCCAGAGGCTTACGAACTTCATATCAATCCCAAGCAAATTGAAATAAAGGCAAACGACGGTGCCGGCTATTTTTATGCCGTGCAATCGCTGCGACAATTACTGACTCAGCATCAAACAGCAAATAATGATAAGGCTCAATGGCTATTGCCTTCAGTAACCATTAAAGATTCCCCAAAATTTGGCTGGAGAGCCTTCATGTTGGACGAAGCCCGATACTTTCAAGGTGAAGTTTTTGTTAAACAGATGTTGGACCAAATGGCATTATTGAAAATGAACACTTTTCATTGGCACTTAACGGATGATGCCGGATGGCGTATGGAAATAAAGAAATATCCGAAGTTGACGGAAATAGGATCCAAACGCACCGACTCCGAAATTGGGACATGGAAAAGCGGAAAATTGGCCGGCGAACCCCATAGTGGCTTTTACACACAGGAACAGATAAAAGATATTGTGGCCTACGCTATGGCACTTCACATAACCATAGTGCCCGAGTTTGAAATGCCCGGACATGCCAGTTCGGCCATTGCTTCCTATCCTTGGCTGGGAACTGCCGGTGAGCCTATGGACGTTCCCATTTTGTTTGGGAGACAGTACGATAATTATGATGTAACAAAACTAGAAGTAAAACAGTTTGTGAAAGATGTTTTGACAGAAATGTTTGAACTATTTCCTTCTGAAGTCATTCATATTGGCGGTGATGAAGTCGGATATAAGGTTTGGGAAGAATCAAAACATGTACAACAATACATGAAGGAAAACAACATTAAAACACTGGCAGATCTACAGATTCGTTTTACCAACGAAATTTCAAAATTCATTGAACAAAACGGACGAAGAATGATGGGCTGGAACGAAATTATGGGCGTTAACGTCCATACCGATTTTGAGGAAAAAAAAGATGACGTAGCGGCAGAAACGGCCCTCGCCAAGAACGTGGTTGTCCATTTTTGGAAAGGAGAATTGGATCTACTGAGCGAAGCAGCGCAAAAAGGATACGGTATTGTAAATTCTCTCCACAGCAATACCTACTTGGATTATGCCTATGACAACATTACCTTGGAAAAAGCCTATAATTTCAATCCTATTCCCCAAGGTCTGGATGAAAAGTACCACGATAACATTTACGGTCTTGGCTGCCAAATGTGGGGCGAATGGACACCGACCACTAAGGAAGTGGAATACCAAACGTTCCCTAGAATAGCCGCTTTTGCAGAAGTAGGCTGGACACATCCCGAACAAAAGGATTTTGAAAACTTCAAAATCGGATTGGGGAAACTACAGGATCATTGGGATGAATTGGGCATTGGCTATGCCAAGGTTTTGGGAAATGGAACGGAATAGAAAAAACTTTTGCTAGAGAGAACTAAATATTGTAATGTAAAAAAACTAGCGGGACTAAAATTTTAGTCCCGCTAGTTTTTTTATTTCCAAATCGCAACCTATTTCTTGGCATACTCGGTATAAATAGCTTTCTCAAAAGCAACCCAATGCTCGGGTTTCATTCGCTCGGGAGTAAAAAGACAGATTCCGGTTGCTCCGTTTTCCATGGAAACACGGATGGCGGTTTCCAACTCCGAGGGTAAAAGTCCGTGATTCTCGGGGTCGTTTTCATTAGATTTATTTTCGGGGTTGGGGCAAATGAACAAGCCGCTGTATATGGGTATTGTGCTATTAACGGAGGCCACCTCTTCCTTTACCACTTCGCCTATCCATTCGGCACCTTTCAAGTAGAAATCATTATAATTCATGGGATACACCGCATCCAAGTCCCACTTATTCCATTCTTGTCGCACTTTCGCTTTGGCAATGGTAGGTCCGGGGAACACGGCGGCATTTATTTTTTTATCCTTTTCATGCACTACTTTGGCCAAGCGCCCTACCAAATTGGTAATCAAGTCATAACGAAATTGCTTCCATTCTTGAACTTGTGGGGCATCATCTGCTGCTGCTTTTATATCGATACCTGTCTTTTCCATAAAATCGCCGGTACATCTATCACAGTAGCAGTAATCATATTCCGCATACTCTTTATCCATCACCAATCCGTACTTGTCCCATAGCCCTTCGGCCAAAATCACATCGGGAAAACGGATATAATCCAAATGAATGCCATCTATCTCGGGAACCGCGGCCACCGAACCATATAAACTGGCTAAAAAATCATAAGAACCTTCCTTGCTAGGGCATAAAAACGTATAGTAAGGTACATAGGCCGGCTTGTCCAATGCCGACTCTCCGTTGCGGTTATAGCTATATAAATCCTCGGATATTTTTGGATTTTTCCCCTGTACCATCGTCGGAATCCAAGCATGGAACTCCATTCCCGCCTTCTCAACTAAAGCCCCTACTCTCTTGTAAGTCTCTGCATCATGGCCGCCGTTGTACATCAGTCCGTCTATACCCTTTTCCTTATAATCCAGAAACCGTTCGGACAATTCTTGGTCCGTCACATCCCTGGGACCACCTTTCCAAGCATATACGGGAATTTTAGATATTTTTTCATCCTTGGAATTTTTATCGCCGCAGGAAATAACAGCGAATAGCAGTACACATAGGAATAAAACTTTTTTCATAAGTATTGATTTCAAGTTAATGGATGAAATTAGTAAAAAATTAAATCTTGATAGCCAATCTCAGCTATACGACCTTTTAGGGAACATGAGTAGCAAAATGGTATCCAAAGTCTGATTATTTAAAGGACTTACCCCTCTGATATTAATCCCTTTTATGAACGCTATTAGGCTTTTTTAAAACTATTACAAGCTTATTTGATAATCCTGTTTTAAATATTGCTGTTCTTTCCTTATTTTGCAATGAGCTAAAACAAACTATCTATGCAAACAGTTACTCGCCTTTTCGATTTTCCGTATTATCAATTGGAGAATCACAATCTAGAAAAATCCCTAGTTACCAAAAGTGATGGTAAATGGGTAGCCACATCTACTAGGGAATATATTGACAAAGCCAATGCCCTTAGCCGCGGTCTACTGCGATTGGGCGTAAAACCTAACGATAAGATTGCCATTATCTCTATGAACAATAGAACGGAATGGAACATTTGCGACATAGGAATCTTACAGGTTGGTGCGCAGAACGTACCCATCTACCCAACAATATCCGAGGAGGACTACGAATATGTCTTGAACCACTCCGGCGCCACGTATTGCTTTGTATCCTGCAAGGAAGTATTGGACAAGGTATTGGCTATTGGCGAGAACCTTAAGAATTTAAAAGAAGTATTTTCTTTTGACGAATTGGGCAACTGCAAAAGCTGGAAAACCGTTTTGGAAAAAGGAGCCGATGAAAGCAACCACCATGAAGTGGAGGCCAGAAAAGCTGCCGTGCAGCCAAATGACCTTGCTACCCTAATATACACCTCCGGAACCACGGGACGACCTAAAGGCGTTATGCTTTCGCACGATAATATCGTGTCCAACGTAATTGCAAGTAAACTAAGGGTACCTTTTGAAGCAGGGGCATCTGCCCTGAGCTTTCTTCCCGTCTGCCACATATTTGAGCGTATGATATTATATCTATACCAATATTGCGGCATCAATATTTATTTTGCAGAGGGACTGGATAAAATAAGCGACAACCTAAAAGAGGTAAAACCGCATGTAATGACGGTAGTACCAAGGCTGTTGGAAAAAGTGTACGACTCCATTATTGCCAAGGGTTCCGCACTAACAGGTATAAAGAAAAGTTTATTTTTCTGGGCTGTGGAGCTTGGTCTAAAATTTGAGCCTTATGGCCAAAACGGATGGTGGTACGAGAAGCAATTGGGACTGGCCCGTAAACTGATTTTCAGCAAATGGAAAGAAGGTCTAGGAGGTAATCTGGACACCATGGTTTCTGGAAGTGCCGCCCTACAGCCTAGGTTGGGACGCGTTTTTGGCGCGGCGGGTATTCCCGTCATGGAAGGTTATGGACTTACGGAAACTTCCCCTGTAATTTCCGTAAATCAGGTTGATGGCGGCGGATGGCGCATTGGCTGCGTTGGTCGGGTTATTAAACACGTAGAAGTAAAAATTGCCAGCGACGGAGAAATTCTTTGCAAAGGCCCCAATGTAATGTTGGGCTACTACAAAGACCCCGAAAAAACAGCGGAAGTATTAAAAGACGGTTACTTTCATACAGGCGATATAGGCGAAATTGATTCTGACGGATTCCTAAAGATTACCGATCGTAAAAAGGAAATGTTCAAAACCTCGGGCGGTAAGTATGTGGCTCCCCAACTATTGGAGAACAGATTTAAACAATCCCGCTTCATAGAACAAATCATGGTCGTAGGCGAAAACGAAAAAATGCCCGCAGCCTTGATACAACCCAATTTTGAATTTTTATATGCCTGGGCGGAACGCCACAATATTACGGTAAGTGAAAATTCCGATATCGTACTCAATGAAAAGGTTTTAGCACGTTTCAAGGAAGAAGTAGAACTCGCTAATGTGGATTTCGCCAAATGGGAAAAAGTAAAGGATTTCCGATTAACTCCAAATGTGTGGACCATAGATGACGGACACCTGACCCCAACCATGAAATTGAGGCGTAAAATTGTGAAAGAGAAGTATATGGCCTTGTATAATTCTATTTATGGGTATTAGAAGTCTTTATCTTATAATTGGTAAATAACTAAATCAATATATGGCATTTGAAAAATACACCACACCTCAATTAAAAAAGTACCAGAGAATCCTTTTGGTATCAAGTATAGTTGGCTTGGTATTAATGTGTTTTGCCCTAGGTGCAGGCGTATACCTTATGACCAAACGAGACAGTACTACCCATATTTATTTAGTCCCAACGGTATTTGGTCCCTTAGCTATGATACCTTCTCTCTTTTCTGCACGTATGGGCAGCGAAGTAAAGAGGAGAGATAAAACAGCTAATGTTCCTATAAAATGAATTTCCTCAGCAGCAAGACAGACGCCCAGCTTAAAAAATGGAATAGAATATCCTTAGCTATAGCTATTGGGATATTACTTTTAATGTTTGTAATAACAGTCGCTTCCCTATTTCAAATTTCAGGACAGACAGAAAGCATCTCGCTACCGCTACTGGTACCCATTGTCCCATGTCCTTTAATAATGGTACCGCTCTTTTTTTCTGCGGCCATAAGCCAAGAACTTAAAATAAGGTTCGACCTGAATTTATAACCTACTGGCCTTATTGCTTTTCCCTCATATTTCGACAAATTTATTATGCATGCATAGTAAATTTTTCCTATATTTGAAATCGAACGAAAAATCCTATGAAGGAAATTACCATTGATTACGCACTTCGGGCAACTTGGCAAGCAGTGGCCAGAATGTATAATGAAGAGGCCAAACACTTTCATACTACCATGGCAGTAGGCTTTACCTTATTAAGCATAGACCCAAAAACCGGTACGCCCTCTACAGCTTTGGGGCCTATAATGGGCATGGAAGCCACTAGCCTATCCAGAATCTTAAAAAGTATGGAGGAAAAAGGGCTTATAGAACGCAAGCCCAATCCGGCGGACGGTCGCGGTGTCCTTATTCACTTGACCGATTTTGGATTGGAAAAAAGAAAGGATTCCAAAGACGTGGTCATGCAGTTCAACGAAGTGGTAAAACGAGAAGTGGATAGTGAAAAACTACATCACTTTTTTGAGGTAACGGAAACCATAAACAAGCTCATCGCAGATAAAAAGATATATATAAAGGATACAACGAATCATTAATATCAGGGTATAGTACATGAACAAGCATATTAAAAAAGTAGCAGTAATTGGCTCTGGAATCATGGGAAGCGGTATCGCTTGCCACTTTGCCAACATAGGGGTAGAAGTTTTATTATTGGACATCTTACCCAGAGAACTAACCGACAAAGAAAAGGCCAATGGACTTACTTTAAAGGATAAGGTGGTTAGAAACCGAATGGTGAACGACTCCTTGATAGCAGCCTTAAAATCGAAACCCTCGCCTATTTACCATCAAGATTTTGCCAGTAGAATTACGACTGGAAATTTGGAGGATGATATTGCCAAAGTAAACAAGGTAGATTGGATCATTGAGGTCGTGGTGGAGCGCTTGGATATCAAAAAAATAGTTTTCGAGAATCTTGATAAACACAGAACACCAGGCACCTTAATTACGTCCAATACCTCCGGGATTCCAATTAAGTTCATGAGCGAAGGCAGAAGTGACGATTTCCAAAAACACTTCTGTGGAACCCATTTTTTTAATCCCGCTCGCTACTTAAAATTATTTGAAATTATTCCTGGTCCAAAAACTTCTCCGGAAGTATTGGACTTCCTAAATGGTTACGGGGAACAGTTCCTAGGTAAAACATCTGTTATTGCAAAAGACACCCCTGCTTTTATAGGAAACCGTATCGGTATTTTTAGCATTCAAAGCTTGTTCCATGCCGTAAAGGAAATGGGCATGACGGTAGAGGAAGTAGATAAATTGACAGGCCCTGTAATCGGAAGGCCAAAATCGGCCACCTTTAGAACGGTGGATGTTGTTGGACTGGATACCTTGGTGCATGTAGCTACCGGTATTTCGGAAAACTGCAAAGATGATGAGCGACACGAACTGTTCGCCCTACCCGATTTTATTTCCACTATGATGGAAAACAAATGGTTGGGAAGTAAAACCGGACAAGGATTTTATAAAAAGGTTTCCAGTAAGGACGGAAAAAGTGAAATTTTGACCTTGGATCTGGATACGATGGACTATCGTTCTGCAAAAAAAGCGAGTTTCGCCACTTTGGAACTTACCAAGACGATTGACAAAGTTGTAGACCGATTCTCGGTTTTAGTCGGCGGAAAAGACAAGGCCGGCGATTTTTACAGAAAGAGTTTCGGACAGTTATTCGCCTACGTATCGCACCGTATTCCAGAAATAACGGACGAATTATATAAAATCGATGATGCCATGAAAGCCGGTTTTGGTTGGGAACACGGACCTTTCCAAATATGGGATGCCGTTGGACTTGACAAAGGTATAGAGTTTATCGCTTCGGAAAATCAAGAAGCGGCGAAATGGGTGTCGGAAATGAAGTCGGCAGGAATTACTTCCTTTTATAGTATCAAGGATGGTGCTACGTATTTCTATGACATTCCGTCCAAATCCATGGTTAAAATACCTGGTCAGGATGCATTTATCATTTTGGACAACATTAGAAAATCCAAAGAAGTATTCAAAAATTCCGGCGTTGTTGTCGAAGATTTAGGAGATGGCATTTTAAATGTAGAGTTCCAGTCCAAAATGAATACCATTGGTGGCGATGTCCTCTCAGGATTAAATAAAGCCATTGATTTGGCCGAAAAAGACTTCCAAGGATTGGTTGTTGGTAATCAGGCAGCGAACTTCTCTGTAGGCGCCAATATCGGCATGATATTTATGATGGCTGTAGAGCAGGAGTATGACGAATTGAACATGGCCATTAAAATGTTCCAGGATACGATGATGCGCATGCGCTATTCTTCCATCCCTACAGTTTCCGCACCGCATGGTATGACGCTTGGCGGTGGTTGCGAACTTTCCCTTCACGCAGATAAGGTTGTTGCCGCGGCAGAAACCTATATTGGCTTGGTAGAATTCGGTGTCGGCGTAATCCCTGGCGGTGGTGGTTCCAAGGAATTTGCGCTTAGGGCTTCGGATACCTTCAGAAAAGGCGATGTGGAATTGAATATTTTGCAACAGTATTTCCTGACCATTGGTATGGCTAAAGTATCAACTTCCGCCTACGAAGCTTATGATCTGGGCATCCTACAAAAAGGAAAGGATATTGTGGTCGTGAATAAAGACCGACAAATAGCCACAGCAAAAGCGCACGCAAAACTAATGGCGGAAATGGGGTACACCCAACCTCCTACCCGAAACGACGTGAAAGTTTTAGGCAAACAAGCCTTGGGTATGTTCTTGGTAGGAACAGATTCCATGGAAGCCAGTCATTACATCAGCGAGCATGACAAAAAGATTGCCAATAAATTGGCCTACGTCATGGCCGGCGGAGATCTGTCCGAACCAACGTATGTGACTGAGCAATATCTATTGGATTTGGAACGGGAAGCATTTTTATCGCTTTGTACCGAAAGAAAGACTTTGGAAAGGATACAGCATATGTTGAAGACGGGGAAACCGTTGAGAAACTAAAAAGCCCCCTGACCCCCAAAGGGGGAATTATATTCGAAGTGATTAAAAATATTTTTGAAAATACATTTTAGAACTATTAACTAAAATCCTATTTACCCCTAATAGGAGTTCCCCCTTTGGGGGCTAGGGGGCCATTATGAAACAAGCATATATAGTAAAAGCTTACAGAACCGCCGTCGGAAAAGCCCCAAAAGGAGTATTCCGATTTAAGCGAACGGATGAATTGGCAGCGGAGACCATTCAGTACATGATGAAGGAACTGCCGCAATTGGACAAAAAGAGAATCGACGACGTGATTGTCGGAAACGCCATGCCAGAAGGCTCACAAGGTTTGAACATGGCACGATTGATTTCCTTAATGGGATTGGATATCGTAGATGTTGCCGGTGTAACCGTGAATCGGTTTTGTTCCTCCGGTCTTGAGACCATTGGTATCGCTACTGCGAAAATTCAATCTGGAATGGCCGATTGCATTATTGCCGGCGGAGCGGAAAGCATGAGTTCCGTACCCATGACGGGTTACAAGGCTGAACTGAACTACGCTATCGTAAAAGCAGGTCATGAAGACTACTACTGGGGAATGGGTAATACTGCGGAAGCGGTAGCTAACGAGTACAAAGTATCTCGGGAAGACCAAGACGAGTTTGCCTACCACTCCCACATGAAAGCACTGAAAGCGCAGGCCGAAGACCGTTTTCAAGACCAAATAGTGCCTATTGAAGTAGAACAGACCTATGTGGATGCGAATGGCAAAAAGGCGACAAAAAAATATACGGTAACTAAAGATGAAGGACCAAGAGCTGGGACAACGGTAGAAGTTTTAAACAAATTACGTCCTGTTTTTGCCGCTGGAGGTAGTGTTACCGCCGGTAATTCCTCACAAATGAGTGATGGTGCCGCCTTCGTCATGGTCATGAGCGAGGACATGGTCAAAGAACTGAATCTGGAACCCATTGCGCGACTCGTAAATTATGCAGCAGCCGGAGTACCGCCAAGAATTATGGGAATAGGCCCTGTTGCAGCCGTGCCGAAAGCATTAAAGCAAGCCGGATTAAAACAAAGCGCTATTGAACTGATAGAATTAAACGAAGCTTTTGCCTCACAATCGTTAGCGGTAATTCGCGAGTTGAAGTTAAACCGGGATATTGTAAACGTTAACGGAGGTGCCATTGCATTAGGGCATCCATTAGGATGCACGGGAGCCAAATTATCCGTCCAGTTATTCGACGAAATGCGAAGACGCAACATGCAGGGCAAATACGGAATGGTCACCATGTGCGTAGGAACCGGACAGGGAGCGGCTGGGATATTTGAGTTTTTGAATTAAATGTCCCCTGACCCCCGAAGGGGTAACACTATTCGCAATAGAAATTAGTATCGTATAGTTGGCAATTAAAATTAGTAATAATATATAAAACCTATTAACCCCTAATAGGAATTCCCCCTTCGGGGGTTAGGGGGCTTAAAGTATGGAAACAATAGACAAAAAAAATGAATTGCTGCGCGGCGGCCAATTCCTCGTAAAAGAAACAAATTGTGAAGATGTTTTCACTTTAGAAGACTTAAGTGAAGAGCAAAAAATGATGCGTGACAGCACCAAGGAATTCGTAGATCGCGAACTTTGGGCGCATTGGGAACGCTTTGAACAAAAAGACTACGCCTATACCGAGGAAACTATGCGCAAAGCCGGGGAACTCGGTTTATTGAGCGTTGCGGTACCGGAATCTTACGGAGGCATGGGTATGGGCTTTGTATCCACCATGTTGGTCTGTGATTATATTTCGGGCGCAACCGGATCATTTAGCACGGCCTTTGGAGCGCATACGGGTATCGGTACTTTGCCGATTACACTCTATGGAACCGAAGCTCAGAAGCAAAAATATGTACCTAAGTTAGCTACGGGCGAATGGTTTGGTGCCTATTGCCTAACGGAGCCTGGAGCAGGTTCAGATGCCAATTCGGGCAAGACGAAAGCGGTATTGTCGGACGATGGTAAGCACTACCATATCTCAGGGCAAAAAATGTGGATTTCCAATGCCGGTTTCTGTAGCGTATTTATTGTTTTTGCACGCATTGAAGATGACAAGAACATTACAGGATTTATCGTAGAGAACGACCCAAGCAATGGAATCTCCTTAGGCGATGAGGAAAAGAAATTGGGGATACACTCCTCCTCTACGCGTCAGGTGTTCTTTAGCGAAACCAAAGTACCTGTAGAAAATATGCTTTCCGAGCGTGGAAGTGGTTTTAAAATCGCCATGAACGCCTTAAACGTAGGTCGTATTAAACTGGCAGCCGCTTGTTTGGATGCACAACGCCGAATTGTTGGAGAAGCTACCAAATACGCTAATGAGCGTATTCAGTTTAAGACACCGATCATGAATTTTGGTGCCATTAAGGCAAAGATCGCCGATATGGCCACCAATGTTTATGTAGATGAGGCGGCTTCGTATCGTGCCGCAAAAAACATAGAAGATCGTATTGCTATGCGGGTAGCCGATGGCGACAAGCACCAAGAAGCGGAACTAAAGGGTGTTGAGGAATACGCCATTGAATGTTCTATCTTAAAAGTTGCCGTTTCCGAGCACGTGCAGCAAACTACGGATGAAGGCGTTCAGATATTTGGAGGTATGGGCTTTAGTGCCGATACGCCAATGGAATCTGCTTGGAGAGATGCTAGAATCGCCAGAATATACGAAGGCACCAACGAGATCAACCGTATGTTGGCGGTGGGCATGTTGGTCAAAAAGGCCATGAAAGGCCATGTAGACCTTTTAGGACCTGCAACCGCTGTTGGCGAGGAATTGATGGGAATTCCTTCTTTTGATACTCCTGATTTCTCGGAATTGTTCGCAGAGGAAAAAGACCTAATCAAACGTTTGAAAAAAGTATTCTTAATGGTAGCAGGTAGTGCCGTTCAGAAATTTGGCCCCCAATTGGAAGAGCACCAACAGTTGATGATGGCGGCATCCGATATTTTGATACAGGCTTACTTGGCGGAATCTGCCCTCCTTAGGACGGAAAAGAACGCAAAACGATTCGGCGAAAAAGCACAAGAAACGCAAATTGCGATGTCTAGGCTATATTTGTACAGAGCAACAGAAATCGTGATCCAAAAAGGAAAAGAGGCAATTGTCTCCTTTGCAGAAGGCGATGAACAACGTATGATGCTTATGGGCTTAAAGCGTTTTACCAAATACACGAACAATCCCAACGTCATAGCACTCCGTACACAAATTGCGGACAGAGTCGCTGCGGATAACGGCTATACATTTGACTAACTCAAATGACACTTTTGTTTTAAACAGAAGGAAAACCGCTCCCAAAAGGGGCGGTTTTTGTTTTTATGTCCACATTAACTCAAACTGGGTATTTCTTTAGTTCTGCAAGCCCTATTTTTGTCCAGAATTAGTTACACCATTAAAATGAAGCATGCATATCTCTTATCAATCTCACTTATTATTACCTTCACTTTTCAATCGTGCAAGGAGGACAAAAATGCTAATCCATTTAAAGAAACACTTACGATTACCGAAGCCACTGCAAGCGCAGAAGATGAAAAGAAGGCTTACATCACAAAGTACAACGCCTATATTGCTGTTTGGAACGCTGTTACACCACGCGTAAAACGCGCCTATTCTGTCATCGATAACTCAATTAATGATAAAACTGGCAGACCTCTAGAAGAAGAGGACACGTATTTTATTCCATCGCTTATCGAAAGTAGGGCCATTGTGATGCTTAAGGATATAGTAGACCAAGAACCCAAAATTGAACAACTAGACGTCTTGGCACCGAATCTAATCGCATCCTATAAAGAACTACTGGAACCACTAAAAGAGCTTTCCGACTACTATAAACTTGAATCCTATAAAGATGATGACTTTAAAAAAGGTTCAGAACTGTATTTTAAGGTACGCGAGCCTATTAAAAAGTTCATTGCTTCCAGCGATATCCTAGGTACCCAGCTACAAGAGATAGATGCTAAATTATCTATGGAAGCACTGGCAGAATACAAGGAAAAAGACGAATTACTGCTCTACAATAAGGGGATGATCATTACTAGCCTAAAACAACACTCCGCTCCTTTATATAGCATTACGTATGACAAATATGCCGATTTAGATATGGAAGCATACGACCTACATTTAAAAAATATGATTACCTATCACACAGAATTTAAAAGCCTGGCAACCAAAGCAGAACGATTAAAAAGAGAACTAAAGATCAATACCCAGGATGCCTTTACTATGTATTATTCGAATATTGATACGTACATAACCGAAGCCAGAAATCTGAAAGAAATGATACAGGATTCCAAAAAATACACTGCTATGCAGTCGGATGTTGAACAAAAAGGAATTGAATTTGTTGGTGTCAGTCATTTGAAGGTTACCGCTGCGGGAGAAAAGGTAATTACTAGTTCCAATGATCTAAACCGTTAAGTCAATTTATATCATCTACCGGACATGTAGCATTAGAAGAAAGCACCTTTAAGCTGATGTTGCTCGAACTGATGTCTAAAGGTGTACCCAACCAGTTAAACCGCTCCCAAAAGGAGCGGTTTTTATTTGTACATATTCGTGGAAGCACCTACTTTTAACCCATGGAAAAATCGCTTTTGCAAAAGGTGTACGACACCAAAATTTTCAGGAAGAAAGGCCACGGACTAATCGACCAACTGGCCGATCATTTAGAGGATAAATTAACAGGGAAATCCGGTAATGCCATACATTGGAACGAACCTGAGAACGAACTGGAATTTTGGGAAACCTTCCTTCAAAAAGGGGATAAGGACCAGTTATTCTCCGAAATTACCAAAAGAACTACCTACATACACCATCCACATTATATCGGACACCAAGTTACGCCGACCGCGCCTATAACCGCTTTAACCGGTATGATAAGTTCTTTGCTCAACAACGGCATGGCGGTCTACGAAATGGGGATGTCGCCTTCTGCGATTGAACGGGTTGTTACGGACGTACTCTGTAAAACAATAGGTTTTGACACTACTTCCGGCGGATTTCTTACTTCAGGTGGCACCTTGGCCAATCTAACTGCCCTGCTCACAGCGCGAAAAGTAAAAGTAGAAGCCGATGTTTGGAACAAGGGTATACAGCAACAACTGGGTATTATGGTCAGCGAGGAAGCGCATTACTGCGTTGATCGTGCCGCAAAAATCATGGGATTGGGCGAACAGGGCATTATAAAAATCCCTGCTGCCACAGATTTTAGGATGGACACTACGCTGTTAGAGACTCAATATAAAGAAGCCCAGGAAGCCGGCATCCGCATTTTTGCCATTATCGGCAGCGCCCCATGTACCGCAACTGGGGCATTTGACAATCTGCAGGAAATAGCAGCATTTGCACAACGTAAAAATCTTTGGTTCCATGTAGATGGTGCCCATGGAGGTGCAGCCATTTTTTCGCCTAAATACAAGACCCTTTTAAAAGGTATTGACCAAGCTGATTCTGTAGTGATAGACGGACACAAAATGATGATGATGCCTGCCCTGACTACGGCACTATTGTATAAAAAGAGCATGCATACCAATGTAACCTTTAGTCAAAAAGCGGAATACCTGTTAACCGAATCCGAACTGGAGGATTGGTGCAATTCTGGCAAAAAGACCTTTGAGTGTACCAAGACCATGATGAGTATTCATTGGTTTACGATGTTAAAAATTTATGGCGAAGCTGTTTTTGATGCCTACGTAACCCATCTTTTTGATTTGGGAGCCCAGTTTGCACAAATCATCGAGCAGCACCCACAATTTGAACTGGCCGTCACCCCTATGTGTAATATTGTATGTTTCAAATATGTGGACAATGATTTATCCGGCGAAGCCCAAAATATTCAAAACCAAGCCATCCGACAAGCCTTGTTGGAAGATGGAGAATTCTATATCGTACAGACGAAATTAAGGGGAATCCATTACCTTAGGGTCACGGTCATGAATCCGTTTACCACCGAGGCCCATTTTAAAAATCTCCTTAAAAAAATCTGTACACTAGCTGTTCCGGTCTAGCTGATGGACTCCAAAACCTGTTCCTCACTTTCCTTGCTGGAAAAGAGGATAGCGCACTCTATCAGCGCCAGGTGGGAATAGGCTTGTGGGAAGTTTCCTAGAAGTCTTTTTGTCTTAAAATCAATATCTTCGCTAAATAGACCTAAATGATTACTATAAGATAAAAGTTTGTCAAATTGCTTCATCGCTTTTTCCTCCTCCCCAATTTTAAATAGGCTATTGATGAACCAAAAAGTACAAATGGTGAACGAGGAAGAGGGCAGTCCAAAATCATCTTCGTTTTTATAGCGATACAACAAACCATCATTACTTAGCTCCTTCTCTATCGCTTTTACGGTACTCACAAATTTAGGGTCTTTGGCATGGATAAATCCGTAGGATTCCATTAACAGCACGGAGGCATCCATATCTGGACTGCCATAAGATTGTGTAAAGGCATTCACGTCGGTATTCCAAGCGTTCTCATGGATATCCCGTTTAATTTCTTGCTCCAAAGCAGTCCATTTTTCAATTTTGGCAGTTTTCTTGAATATCCGTGCCACCTTGATTGCCCTGTCTATCGCCACCCAGCAAAGGACTTTGGAAAAGGTAAAATGTCGGTCTTCCGATCTAAATTCCCAGATGCCCTTATCGGCCTCTTTCCAATGGTTGGAAACAATCCAGACAATCCCTTTGGTAATGCCCCAGAGATCTTCTCCATTTTCGGTATCGTTATGATATTTGGACAACTGTTGGTAAATAACATCCATCAAAATACCATAAATATCGTTCTGCTTTTGCTTGTACGCGGCATTTCCGACGCGCACAGGACTGGAACCTTTGTAGCCCTCCAAATGATCTAAAGTCACTTCGGTCAATTTTTTTTCTTTGTTGATACCGTACATAATTTGTAGCTTTTCGTCCTTATCGGGAATCAAATCCACTATAAACTGCAGGTATCGCTTGGCTACGTTTCTGTGGCCTAAATCGCCGATGACTTTAATCGCCATGGATGCATCCCGTATCCAGCAAAAACGATAATCCCAATTCCGGACCTCGCCAATGGTTTCTGGCAAAGAGGTGGTAGCCGCCGCCAATACCGCTCCTGTCTTGTCGTAACTCAACAATTTTAAGGTTATGGCGCTTCGGCTTATCTCGTCATTGTATTTTTTATAGTTAGGCGTTTTATCGCTCCAATTCAACCAATATACCTTGGTACGTTCCATTTCGGTATATATTTTTCTGACCGATGGCTGAAACAACTTTTCGTTGTAGCCCATTAAAAAGTATCCATCGTCCTCCAAGGTTAATTCCCTGCCTTCCAAGACTGCATTTTTGTTAAACGAGGTATAGAGAAAACAGGTGTCAAACTTTTCGCCATGGGTAAGGCTCACGATAAAGTTTTTCTTTACAAAGGTTTCCGTGGTACCGATCGCATATTCCAATTTTGGGTTATAGTTGACCTTAAAGAAAGGCTTACCAGAAATATGCTTAAAAAATCGGACAAATTCCGGAGGGGCATTATAACCGTTATCCTTTCTATATCTGGGCATAAAATCCCGTATTTCAAAAATATGTATGCCCGCTGTAAAACGGGTAATTAAAATGGCAGTATGTTTTTTATACCGTTGGGTGATGGTGTAGGATGCATCTACATGAATCTCAAAGCTTCCTCCTATTTCATCATCCAATAATTTTGCAAAAACCGAAGAGGAGTCAAATTCCGGCAAACAGCACCAGTCTATGGAGCCTGTTTTGGACACCAAGGCCGCACTTCTACAATTTCCTATAATTCCGTAATCTAAATTATCCATGTATGCTTTTTTCTATTTGTACCTGTTTTCTGTGCAAAAAATATAATTCTAAATATATGACCTAAGACTAATGGACGAAAGACTTAGGACTAAAACTGATTACATAATTTACAGGTAGTAGTTTTTATAATTTTTACAATTTTTTACATCTTAGCAAATGCTCTTTGGCTTGTCGAATAAATCGAGACCGTTCACAATCTACATCTTTTTACCAATTCATTTCCTGGTTCCGTTCCATTATTGCTAAACCCTCTGCAAAACCGATTGGGCTGCCCATAATGAACAGCGTACAAAATGCCGTTTCGGTAAAATTTTTGATTCAAATGGACTTTCAATTGCTATTGCCCATGTTTTTCCCGAAATTGAGAGAAATTAAGTTCAAAACAAAGTAAAATCCGCTATTTATGTCCAAAACTATCATAATCTCAAATAGACTGCCCGTACAATTGCAAATTAGCAATGGGGATATCACGGCCATACCCAGTGTGGGCGGTTTGGCGACTGGAATGAAATCGGTTCATTCGGGCGGAGACAGCCTATGGATCGGATGGAGTGGATTAACGGATGAGGAAATACCGGAGGAATTGGCACCCAAAATCGATAAGGCCTTGGCGGAGCACGGATCGTCCAAAGTAAGATTGACCCAACAAGAGGTGGATGGGTTTTATTACGGATTCAGCAACCGAACCGTATGGCCTTTGTTCCATTACTTTTTGGAGTACTCGGAATTTGAGCTTTCCAACTGGGAAACCTATAAAACGGTAAATCAAAAATTTGCGGATGCTATTTTAGAAAAGGCCGATGAAGACGATACCATTTGGGTACATGACTACCAATTAATGCTGGTACCACAAATGGTACGCGAACAGCGTCCCAGTCTTTCCATAGGTTTCTTTTTGCACATCCCGTTTCCATCCTATGAAATCTTTAGGACACTGCCTTGGCGTAAAGAAATACTGCAAGGGCTGCTAGGTTCAGACCTCATAGGTTTCCATACCTACGACTACGAGCGCCATTTCCTGAGTTCCGTTCGTCGATTATTGGGCTTGGAGGTCAGTTTTAACGATATTTATCAGGATGATAGGGTCATCAAAGTTGATTCCTTCCCCATGGGTATCGATTATAAAAAATTCAGCGATGCCGCCAAAGAACATTCCCAACGCAGCGAAAGTGAAAAATCCGAACTTCAAAAACGTTTGGACACGCATAAAAAATCGGCGCCCGATGCCAAATTCTTTTTGTCCATAGACCGTTTGGACTATACCAAGGGAATTGCAAAACGCCTGAACGCCTTTGAATACTTCCTAAATAAATATCCCCAGTACAAGGAAAAAGTACGCTTGATCATTTTGGCGGTTCCCTCCCGCTCCAACGTGCCACAATATCAGTTATTAAAGAAAGAGGTTGATGAACTGGTTGGCCGTATCAACGGGGAACTATCTACGGTAAGCTGGACGCCCATTTGGTATTTTTATAGGTCGATGCCTTTTGATAATCTCATTGACCTTTATACTTCCTGCGACATCGCATGGCTAACACCCATACGGGACGGCATGAACCTCGTTGCGAAGGAATACATCGCCACCCGAACGGATAAAACAGGGGTGCTTATTTTGAGCGAAATGGCCGGTTCCGCCAACGAAATGAACGAATCCCTCCTCATAAATCCCAATAACTTTGAGCAAATATCCGATACGCTGTTCCAAGCCATCAACATGCCCAAAAAAGAACAGCAGGAACGCAACGGCATTTTGCAAAAACGCTTGGAACGCTATAATGTAGAAAAATGGGCCAACGATTTTATGACCTCCTTGGTGAACCAAAAGGAAAAAGAGGATGTATATGTGTCCCGTAGACTGTCCGTAGACCTTATGAATACGATTATGAAGAACTATATCGATGCTAAAAAACGACTCTTATTCTTGGACTACGATGGCACTTTGGCCGGTTTTCACAACGATCCACAAAAAGCGAGTCCGGATAAAGCTTTATACGAACTTTTGGACGAAATAGCATCACAGCCCAATACGGATATGTACCTTATCAGCGGGCGGGACAAGGAAACCTTTACCAAATGGTTTCTTCCCAAAAAATACAATATGATCGTGGAACACGGCGTATGGATTTCCAAAAGGGGCGAAGAATTCAGCATGTTGGAAACCGTAAAAAAGGACTGGATGTCCAAAATACTACCCGTTTTAGAATCTTTTGTGGACCGCACACCCGGTAGTTTTATTGAGGAAAAAAACTATTCCTTGGCCTGGCATTACCGCAATACCGACCCAGATTTTGGTCAAAAGAGGGCTATGGAACTCAACACGGTATTAACTAGCCTCATTGCCAATGACGATCTAAGTGTCCTGAACGGGAACAAGGTCATGGAAATAAAGAGCAGCAACGTAAATAAAGGTAGGGCTGCCATGCGGGTGTATGCAGAACAGGATTATGATTTTGTATTTGCCATCGGCGATGATTGGACAGATGAATTCATGTTCCAAGAACTACCGGAAGAATCGGTTACCGTGAAGGTAGGACGACAGAAAACGCAGGCTAAATATTTTGTGGACAACACCAAAAACGTGAGGGATATTTTAGCGCGCTTTGCGAATAAGCGTTAATTTACACGCAGCTTAACATTTGCACTGATCCCTATGAAAAAAACCATTTTAGGCGTTCTTTTTAGTAGCCTATTATCGCTAAGCCTTTTGGCTCAGCAAGACACAGAGGTATATCTGACCGACATAAGCACTACAGATGGAAAACTGACATTTGGTACGCCAAGGAATGTGTCGAACAATGAAGGGTATAACAACCAACCATCGTTCAATGACAACGACCGTTTATTGTTCGCATCCACAAGGGAAAATCAAACCGATATTGCCCAGTATGATACACAGACCGGTGCGGTAAAATGGCTTACGGACACAAAGGATGGCAGCGAATATTCGCCCACCAAGATGCCCAATGCAGCTTCCTTTTCCAGTATTCGATTAGATACCGATGGCCTACAGCGTTTGTATGGCTATCCGCTTGAAGGCGGCAATTCGAAAATTACAGTCGAGGATGCCAAAATAGGATACCATATTTGGTATTCCGAAACTATACTGGTGGCTACTGTCCTTGTAGAAAACCGAATGGATTTGGTGGTTTTTAATTTGGAGAAGAAGACCAATAAGGTCTTACAGGAAAACGTAGGTAGGTCCTTGCACAATATTCCCAATACGGAATTGGTAAGTTTTATTAGCGTAGCGAATGATACTTTGGTCGTAAAATCGATACATCCGATCACGGGAATACAGGAAACCCTCATTGCGCTACCTCAAGGCACACAGGATATCTGCTGGTTGCCCGATGGTAGCATCCTGACCGGCCTTCAAAATTACCTCTTGCGATTTAATCCCAAAAACGATACCCAATGGAGAGATATTTTTCAGTTTTCGGATACCAAAATCTATACGATTAGCAGACTGGCGGTTAGTCCGGATGGAAAAAAACTGGCTTTTGTTACCGATATCTCCCCGCCGAAACTGATCGACAAGCAAATGGAAGATTTCAGTAAAAAGGATTTAACGGCTTTTACTTCCTATTTTTCAGAAAACGTCATCATATCCAACTTTCCAAAAGATACCATATATACAGGCAGGGATAACCTACGCAACAATTACAAAGACTTTTATACCAGAATTCAAAAGGTAGAAGCCAAGGCCTTGGATAGAATACATTTGAACAATACCGTAATAGACCATGAACAAGTAATCATGGACGATAAAACAAAATTACAGGCGGTCATCTATCAATTTAAGGGCGGTGCGATCGAGAGTATGAGCTTTATCCCAAAAACCAAGGCAAACGAAACCGAGGTGGAAAAAATAGTGCAGCAGCAGTTGGATACCTACAACGCTAGAGATATAGAAGGGTTTCTGGCCACCTACACGCAAGATATCGAAATTTATAATTACGGTGGAGAGCTGCGCTCCAAAGGCATAGATGCATTAAGAGCCGGCTACACCGATTTTTTTGAATCCACGCCCGACCTGCATTGCGAAATAGAAAATAGAATTGTCCTAGGGAACAAGGTCATAGACCACGAACAGGTAACGGCAAACGGCAATACGTTTAGCGTTATTGCTATCTATGAGGTCGAAAACGGGAAGATTGCCAAGGTTACTTTTGTAGGATGATGATTCAAGTTTTACAATGAATAGTCCTGACTAACCCAAATTGCGAACCAACTCTTTGAAAGGTGTGCTAAACAATAATTTGAGCCAACAGGAAAAAATGACCATATCGGACTGAGATTCCATATAAAATTAGAAAAAAGATAGGATTTATAGTGCAGTTAGATATTGAAATAGACGGTAATTGGCTCATCCCATTTTTTCACTTGCCTCCGACGAACGAAGTATGAGAGAGAGAAAGGCATAGGTGGATTCCGACCTTTTCGGGAGGGAGACGGAGGGGTGCCTTCGTGAAGCGAATAGCTTAAAGCAAAATAAAATATCCGAGAGGACGAGCTCCAACAATCAAGGATAATATTCAATCATAATTAATTGGTTTTCAATAAATAATATAATTATTAATGATTTCAATCAAATAGAATCGTACCTATAAAGAAAAATTAAAATTAAATAGATAACCACCCCATCCGAAGGCCCCAGCTAAAATTCCAATTGAAACACAAACCCCACATTCTCCCCATCATCATCCTAGCGCAGTTTGCATGCACCTCGCCTTGGTTTGCCGGGAATGCGATCATTGCGGAACTCCTACTGAAAACAGGACTGGGCACCGAACTAGTCGGTTATGTGATTTCATCCGTGCAATTCGGATTTATTACGGGTACTTTGACCTTTGCCCTTCTTATGTTGGCGGACCGCTTCTCCCCTTCCAAAGTGTTCCTCGTTTGTGCGCTACTGGCGGCATCCTGTAACCTATACCTCCTATCGGACACCGTGACCACTTTGGGACTTTTACTCGCCCGCTTTGGCACGGGATTCTTATTGGCGGGCATCTATCCCGTGGGTATGAAAATTGCGGCGGACTATTACCAAAAAGGCCTAGGCAGGGCTTTGGGTCTTCTGGTAGGCGCGCTGGTACTTGGCACGGCGTTGCCTTTTATTTTAAACGGCACTGCCTTAAGCGATTCCCCAACTTTGGTCATTGCTATTACCTCATCGCTTACCGTTCTTGGGGGAATTTTGTTATTCCTCTTGGTACCCGACGGTCCCTTCAGGAAAAAGAGCACGCAATTACGATTTTCAGAGGGATTTCAATTATTTAAGATCGGTAATTTTAGGCGGGCCGCTTTTGGCTACTTTGGTCACATGTGGGAACTTTATGCTTTTTGGGCCTTTACACCATTTGCAATTGAGAGTTATAACCGCATATCTGGAACAACGATTTCCGTACCGCTGTGGACGGGCATCATCATTACCTTGGGTGCTATTTCTTGTGTCCTAGGCGGGTTGCTTTCGCAAAAATACGGCAGTAAAAAAGTTGCCTTTACGGCCTTGTTGGTTTCTGGGGTGTGTTGCCTGATATCCCCATTTCTATTTCAATTCGGCACTCTTTTATTTTTAGGCGGATGGTGTCTTTGGGGTATGGCGGTAACGGCAGATTCCCCCCAATTTTCCAATTTGGTGGCCACAGCGGCTCCGCCCGAAGTCAAGGGGACAGGCTTAACGCTCGTTAACTGTATTGGCTTTGCCACTACGATCGTGAGTATTCAGCTATTGGCCGCACTTAGTCAGTCGATAACACCGCAGTATACCTTCCTTGTTTTGGCACTGGGTCCACTATTCGGATTATGGCAATTATCCGGTCATAAAAACAATTAATTTTAATACATTGTCCTATCAAACAAAATGAACATGAAAATAGTACTACAACTCGCTTTATTTATTGCTTTTATACCGATGTCAGGACAAACTGACCAACGTATTTATGACATTATCGACGCGGTTTCCGCCGAACGGATAGAAAATGACATTGCCACCCTAGCCAATTTTGGTACACGGCACACCTTGAGCGATACCGTTTCACAAACCCGCGGCATAGGTGCGGCAAGAAGATGGATAAAATCGGAGTTTGAAAAGACATCTAAAGGGTGTAACGATTGCCTAGATGTTATCTATCAGAAAGATTTGGTCAAAAAAGGCACAAATGACCGTATTATAAAAGATGTGGAAGTCGTGAACGTCTTGGCCATACAGCGCGGCACCAAGTATCCCAATCGCTTTATCATCATGAGCGGGGATATCGATTCCCGTGCGAGCGACCCTACGAATTTCACGGACGATTCTCCCGGAGCCAACGATAACGCGAGCGGTATGGCCGGAGCTATTGAAGCCGCCCGCGTGCTTTCCAAATATAAATTTGAGAACAGCATCATCTACATGGGACTTTCCGGTGAAGAGCAAGGGCTGTTTGGAGGTGCCGGTCTTGCGGCCCACGCCAAGGAAAAAGGCTGGGAAATCATTGGGGTATTCAATAACGATATGATTGGAAATATAAGCGGAGTGGACGGAATTACAAGCAGTACCGATTTTAGGATATTCTCCGAACCCGTGCCACCCACGGAAACCGAAAAAGAACGCAATGCAAGACGTTTTTACGGCGGCGAGGTCGATGGTATTTCCAGGCAACTGGCGCGCTACGTACATAAAACCACCAAAACCTATATGCCAGACATGAACCCCATGCTCATTTACCGTTTGGACCGTTTTGGTCGTGGCGGACACCACAGACCTTTTAACGATGCCGGTTTTGCAGGTATCCGTATTATGGAGGCGCATGAGAACTATACCCAACAACATCAAGATATTCGAGTGGAAGATGGCATTGCTTATGGCGATGTACTGGAACATGTCGATTTTGACTATGCGGCCAAATTAACCGCTGTAAATGCCATCAACATGGCATCCTTGGCGTGGGCGCCGCCCGCACCCAAAACAGTAGAAATTGGAGGTATCGTGGAACCCTCGGCCAAATTCAAATGGAGTGCGGTGGATGGCGCAAAAGGCTATAAAATCTATTGGAGGGACACCACTTCCCCCACTTGGAACCACAGCCGATATGTAGGCGATGTGACCGAGTTTACTTTAACAGGAATTGTAATCGACAACTACTTTTTTGGAGTAGCTTCGGTAGGAGCGGATGGTTTTGAGAGTCCGGTCGTGTTTCCCAATGCAATATTTAGATAACGTATTTTAAACATCAGTATGCCAAAAACAATACGTCCGTTTTTTAGGTTTTTTTCCTTCTTCTTGACTATTACTATGCTCGTCAGCTGCGAAAACAAGGATGCCCCTGAAATAGATAGCCCTGCACCTTTCAACGCCGAAGAATATGTCGATTTTGAAGCGGGCAACATTCCGCTTATTTTAAGTGTACCCCATGGAGGCGAACTCAAACCGAGCGAAATTGCAGATCGCACCTGTAATGATGCCGTGAATGTGATGGACGAGTTTACCATAGAACTGTCCGAAGCTATTATGGCCGAGTTTGCCAAAGCCGGCCAGAAGCCCTATTTGATTGTCAATAAGATGCATCGCTCCAAGATGGATGCCAACAGAAACAGGGCAGACGCTACCTGTGGCGATACCAACGCCCAAGCCGTTTGGGACCTTTTTCATGGAGAGATTGAAACTAGTAGAACTGAAGTAAATACCAAATTTCAAAAAGGCCTGTTTATCGACCTTCATGGTCATGGCAATCCAAAACAACGGGTAGAACTGGGATACCTCCTGTTTGAAGATGAACTGGCACTGCCGGATGAAACCCTGAACAGTCCGGTACTCTTGGAAGTAAGTTCCATTCAAAATTTGGCTAAAAATAATCTATCCGGATTATCACATACGAACCTTTTGAAAGGCGAAAATGCCTTTGGCAGCTTATTGAATCAGGCAGGCTTTGCGGCCGTTCCATCGAGCGCGGATCCTGTTCCGTTAGTTTCAGATAATTATTTTAGCGGAGGGTATAATACCGCGAATTACGGTTCTTACAAAGGTGGAACGATAGATGGCATACAAGTGGAATGCAATCGCGCCGGACTTAGGGAGACCGCGGCCAATAGGCAAGCTTTTGCAGTGGCCTTCGTAAGTACGGTAACAGCGTATTTGGAGACACACTATTTTAATGGGATTCCGGTACAGGAATAGCAATCTACCTTTTATCGGCATCAAGGTAGGGCTTGCTAGTTTTGGAAAATCCTAAAACACGGATGCCTCCATTTCTAGAAATAAGCGTATTTTTAGAAGTTATTGATTCAATCTGATTTTTAATAGAAGTATGCTAATAATGAAAAAATCCATCACGCTTATCGTTCTCTCCCTGTTTTGTACTATGGGTGTTTTACAAGCACAATTAGGGGAAAATAAAAATACCTTTACCCAACAGGACACACTAAGAGGCAGTATAACCCCGGAACGCGCTTGGTGGGACCTCAATTATTACCATTTGGATATAGAAGTAAAACCAGATGAAAAATACATTGCCGGAAAAAACACCATCCGCTATAAAGTGCTGCAGCCAAAACAAGTATTGCAGGTAGATTTACAACCACCGCTAAAAATCGAAAAAGTAACTCAGGACGGAAAAGAGCTAAAAGTTACTACCAACGGAAACGCTCATTTTGTAAGCTTGACCAAGCAACAAAAGACAGGGGATTACAATGAGATAATAGTGCATTATTCCGGAAATCCTAAAGAGGCCGTACGCGCCCCATGGGACGGCGGATTTTCATGGAAAAAGGACGACAACGGCAAACACTTTGTTGCCACCTCATGCCAAGGTTTGGGCGCTAGTGTCTGGTGGCCCAACAAAGACCACATGTACGACGAGGTAGATAGTATGCTCATCAGCGTAAAAGTACCCAAGGGACTCACGAACGTAGCCAATGGCAGGTTACGAAAACTGGACACGCTAACGAACACCTCCCACTGGTTCGTATCCAACCCTATCAACAACTACGGCGTAAACGTAAACATTGCGGACTACGTCCATTTTGGGGAAAAATACGATGGAGAAAAAGGCATGCTGGATATGGATTACTGGGTGCTACGGGACGACCTTGAAAAGGCAAAAGAGCAGTTTAAGGATGCGCCCAAGATGATGGCTGCTTTTGAGCATTGGTTTGGCCCCTACCCTTTTTATGAGGATAGTTTTAAACTGGTGCAAGTTCCGTACTTGGGTATGGAACACCAAAGTTCGGTTACCTATGGCAACCAATGGAAAAAGGGGTATTTGGGCAAGGACCTATCAGGCACTGGTTGGGGATTGAAGTTCGATTTTCTGCTGATACATGAGTCTGGTCATGAGTGGTTCGCCAATAACATAACGTACAAGGACATTGCCGACATGTGGGTACACGAAGGATTTACCTCCTACTCCGAAAATCTGTTCTTGGATTACCATTTTGGCACCAAGGCATCCGAAGAATATGTCATCGGTCTTCGCCAGAACATAGTAAACGATATCCCCATCATTGGGCCGTACAATGTGAACCAAGAAGGTAGTAAGGACATGTACTACAAGGGCTCCAACATGCTGCATACCATACGCCAACTGGTAAACGATGATGAAAAATGGCGTCAGGTGCTACGTGGTTTGAACAAAGATTTTTACCACCAAACCGTAACCACGGCACAGATAGAAAACTATATGGCCGAGAAAGCAGGTTTAAAGCTAAAATCGGTCTTTGACCAGTATCTGCGGTCCCCAATGATTCCAGTTTTAGAATACACCATTGATGGAAAAAAATTAAAATACAGGTACACCAATGTTATAGAAGGATTTGATATGCCGCTTCGGGTATTCATCAATGAAAAGGACGTTTGGCTTAACCCGACCCCAGAATGGCAAACAGCATCTGAGTATGGTAGGGATGGTACTTTTGAGGTGGATGTGAATTTTTATGTTGATGTTAAGGGGTTGTAGTTACATAGTATTTGTATGCTATTCTGCTTTTACCCTTAGAAAGCATAATTGAAATTGTTTCAGTTAGGGGACCTGCCTGCCGGAGGTAGGCCAAGGATCGTGCAAAAAGCAATCCTTCATCTCAGTATCTAACCCAAAAGAATACTTAACCAACCAACCTTCAATTTGAAATAGCCAACCTAAAAGCACACCTCCCTAAGTCTCTCTAATGAACAGGGAAACCCTTGCGCTAGAAACCAAGCAAAAAACACCTTACTCAAATGTAAACTCCCTTTCTACTGCATAGTCTGTTTCGTTACTATCGCAGCGTAGCCCATTAGAAAGGAAACTCCCACTATAGCGTAAATATCCATGTTTTCTCTCTAGAAAAGGAGAATAGGCCTTAATTAAAGGTTGCGTTTACCAAAGCCACTTGGGAGGGCTGCCCTCCTTCCGGCAGCTTGTAGGTTACATATAAATTTACGGCATTGGCTATCACATCGGTTAACTGAACCAGGGCCATTCCCCCAAATGTACCAGCGCTAGGCGCCTTCATCTCCCCTGTACCCACCAAAGGTCCATCCGGCGAATTTAGATGTAGCTGAAATTCATATCCATTTTTTGGAGCTTCTTGCCAACCTAAGGCCATGACAACATTTTTCACCCCTTTTAAATCGATATCCTTTACAAGCAACCATCCGTTTGTTCCGGTCAATAGTTGTAAATCCATACCATTGAACTGTACGGCCTGCATCCCATTGGTTTCCGTATCCTATGGAAACGATACCGTATTACTGGAAAGGGCAACCGATGTGGACCCGGTTAAGGGAATTACACCATTGGCGCCTTCATCGGTATAACTTGCGGTAAGCACCAGCATCTCACCCGGATTATTAGCTTCGGCAATGATTTTTCCTTCCATGGGTAGCGATTTCTTTTTAACAGCGTTACTGGCCAGAGACTGAATATACATGGCAATCTGCCTAGATTCATCCGATGTTATTGTAGGATGGGCGGGCATCATAACCTCGCCCCAAACACCAGATCCGCCAGACACGATCTTCTTCTTTAAATAGGAGATTGCATCCTTGTGCTCTTTGTATTTTTGGGCAATTTCCAAATAATTGGGCCCAATAGAGGCTTGCAGTTCTTTATGGCAGGTTTTACAGTCCATCGCCTGTGTCAAGGCCTTACCGGTGACAGCGGCGGATACTTGCTGGTGCCCAAGGGACATGGCCACCTGATCCATTCCTTCTAGATAATCCACGCTAACATATACATTTTCTTTGTTTACCGTTCCATCCGTATCGGTAACAGCTACCACATATTGCACGGCTTGTCCGGGAATGAAAAAATTACTGCTACCGCCTATGATTTCTATGGCTATTTCTGGTCTGGAATTTCCTGCAACCACACTAACCGATTCGCTTTTGGCTGCCTCCCCTGCCGCATCCGACACCGTGACGGAAACCTTATAATTACCGGCATCGGCATAAGAATAGGCTATTTGTGCATCCGTTGTTTCCTTGGTATCGCCGTTTCCAAAATTCCAAAGATACGTTAGGGCATCTTTCTCGCGATCCATAGCAGCAATACTGGCATTGATGGACAAAGGTAATTGACCCGATGTTTTATCGACCACGATCGCATCTATAAGTGGCGGCCTGTTTCCTCCGTTAAATTCGACATAACTCAAGGCCGAATTATCATTTTTAGTAAACCAACCGCTGCCGTATTCCAGAAGATATACTTTTCCGTTGGGTCCTACTTCTATATCTATAAGATTATTGACCTTAATATCGGAAGCGAAAGGTTCCATTTTACTGAAACTCCCGTCTACGTTTAGGTGTATCGCCTTCATCCAGCCGCGCATCCAATCATAGACAATCACTTTGCCATCATAATAATCGGGCAGTTTTTGTGGACCCTGATATAGATCCGAATAATAGGTAGGACCTGCCATGGCATTTCTACCGCCACTTCCCGTTTGAGGAAAATCTTGGGATTCCGCATACGGATAAAAGGCATAGGCCGGCATGGCCTTTGGCAGTTCTGTAAGTCCGGTATTATTTCGGGAGTTGTTTATGGGCTTATTGGCATCAAAAGGTTCTCCAAATTCTCCCGTTTCGTAATTGTAGGAGCGATAGGGTTTGTTATCGCCTATAAACAATGGCCATCCAAAATTACCGGCTTCACGAGCTTGGTTCATTTCGTCATAACCTCTAGGGCCACGGGTATCCAAACTATCCACACGGGCATCCGGACCAACGTCTCCCCAATATACATACCCTCTTTTGGCATCCACGGAAATACGGTACGGATTTCGATGCCCCATAGTATATATTTCAGGTCTGGTCTTTGCGGTGCCAACCGGGAAAAGATTCCCCTCGGGAATAGCATAACTACCGTCCTCCTTTACTTTGATGCGCAATATTTTACCTCTAAGGTCATTGGTATTGCCCGAAGATCGTCTTGCATCATACTGCTCATGACCGGGGTTATCATTTAAGGGAGCATAGCCCCGATTCACATATTTTTCCCCTTTTTCGTCAAAAGGAGTGGAATTATCTCCGGTAGATAAGTATAATAGGTTGTCCGGCCCAAAAGCAATAGAACCGCCCGTATGGCAGCAAATCTCGCGATCACTTACTACATCCAGTATCACTTGTTCGGATGCCATATCAAATACATCATTCGTAAACTTGAAGCGGGACAGCCTATTGACCTCGGCAGCCCCTGTAGGTGCATAATACACGTACACCCAGTTGTTTTCCAAATAATTAGGGTCTTTTTGTATCCCCATTAATCCTTCTTCGGCATTCACGCCCGGCGTATTCAAAGTTTTGTCATAGACATCCAATTTGGCTACTTGAGTAAGTTCTCCCGTATCGCCATTGTACCTTATTATTTCGCCTCTGCGTTGGGCAACCAGTACATCGTTATTGGGAAGAACGGTCATTTCCGTTGGCTCAAAGAAATCGCCTTCGTTCAAGACTACCTTTGAAAATCGGTCTACATCCGGCGGAATTTGTGAGGATACCTTGGTATAATCGAGTGCTAGATTATCTCCAATGGCATATTGGATACCGCCCAATACATGTTTTAGAAACAGTTCTTCCGAATAGCTTTCGTCCGTATGGCCTGCGCCTGTGTAAAAAGCCCTGCCGCCATCAAATTCATGGTACCAGGCAAAAGGATGAACAGCACCGTTTTCGCCACCTTCATAGGAAGATTCGTCCACGGTCATGATGACATTTACATCAGGATTTATTTTTTTGTAATTATAGATTTCATCCGCTCTGCTCCAAACACTATCGGTAAAGAATTCCGTAGCTATAAAGTTTTTATCTTTTATAATGAAATCCGCTTCGGGCGTTCCTGCAGGGTGACTTAAAAAATAGGCACCTACCAATTTATTGTACCATCCCCAGTCATATTCCGTATCGGCAGCGGCATGGACACCTACGAAACCACCACCGGCTTGAATATAGCGTTCAAACGCAGCTTCTTGGTAATGGTCTAAAACGTTACCTGTGGTACTTAGAAAAATAACGGCGGAATACTGCTTTAGGTTATCCTCTGTAAATAGTTCGGCATTTTTAGTGGTATCTACCGCAAAACCATGTTCGGCACCCAATTTGCTAATGGCGGCCATACCGGCAGGAATAGAGGCATGTTTAAACCCCATTGTTTTTGAGAAAACCAAAACTTTGGGCGTGCCTTCCCTCTTTTGTCCACAAGACCACAACACGAAACAAACCAATGCCAAGATGGCGATACTACTTTTTTTCATTCTTAAAATTTAGATTTTAATGTCTAAGCAAGCTTTAAATTTACATATAAGCAACGGAAAAAACCAAGAGTTTGTTTCACAAACCTTCAATTTTTCATAAAATAAAGCCTAAAATCCCATCATTGCCAAAAATAGGGACGTTTTATTTGGTCTACGACACCTATTATCCTTTTCCGTTATGCTAAAATGAGGTTCTACCTCTTTTTATCGTAAAATTCTCAAAACCGATATGCATATTCAAAATGGGCTAAGCGTAGAGATGACCCAATTGTAAAATTAGCCTTACTTTTGCAAACTATTTAAATGGTGTACCAGGCTAGCGTGTTTCCGTTATTGGTTTTCCCTTTAAGTTCCATAAGCATGTCAAAATTACCCCAAGAGCATCAATTCTTGGATTTATCGGATTACGGTAGACCTGTTGCAAGGCTCATCGCAAAAAATCTAAAGGACACTTCGTTTACGCCCATACACGTTACCATCATGTTCGTTATTGCAGGTCTTATAGCGATTACCTGTCTGCTGAATCAGTATTACTGGGCTACTTTGTTTTTCCTATTGTTAAAATCTATACTGGATGCCGCCGATGGCGAACTGGCGCGGGAAAAAAAAACGCCGTCCTACACGGGAAGGTACCTGGATTCCGTTTCGGACATTATTCTGAACCTGCTTATCCTTATGACCATTTGGTATGTAACAGATGGGTCTTTGCCCTTGACCATTGCCGCCTTTTTTGGAATTCAGCTGCAAGGCACACTTTATAATTATTACTACGTAATACTTAGGAACAAGCACCAAGGCGATACGACCAGTAGGGTCTTTGAAACCGAGAGGCCTAAAGCCCTAAAAGGCGAAAGCCAACGCAATGTAAATATTCTATTTTCATTATACACCCTGTTTTATGGGGTGTTCGACAGGATTATTTACAAACTGGACAGTAAGGCGGCGGATGGTGAGCACCTTCCCCGTTACTTCATGACCGCAGTATCTACCTTTGGCCTAGGGTTTCAATTATTGCTTATAGGGTGTATGTTGGTGCTGGGACTAGACCAATTTATTATTCCTTTTTTTATTGGATATTCTGCTTTCATTTTGGTCTTTATAGGCATCAGAAAAATAATAAATCGCTAATTCTTTCTACCTTTCGCCTCATACAATCACTTGTTATGAGGAAAAAGAGCTATTTAAGCCTTAGTTTATCATTTGTTTTACTTTTCGTTTTAGGTTGCAAGGTCGATACGCAAGTCCAATATGACATCCTTCTGAAAAACGGAAGTCTTATTGATTTGGAAACCGGGGCAATATCCGTCAAGGACATCTTGATACGCGACGGAAAAATCATAAAAGTGATAGATTCGAACAGGAACGAAAATGTATCGGCCACCGATAGTTTGGATGCCACCGGTAAATATATTCTCCCAGGTTTCTGGGACAACCACGTACATTTTAGAGGAGGAGATTCTTTGATAGAAGCCAATAAAAATTTCTTGAACCTCTTTTTGGCCAATGGTATCACCACGGTGCGCGATGCCGGTGGCGACCTGACCAATGCCGTTTTGGAATGGAACCGCGACATGGCCAACGGTACCCTGGACGGCCCCATGATATTTACCTCCGGACCCAAAATAGACGGACCCAATAGTACTTGGGCGGGATCTTTGGAAGTGAGCGATGAAAAGGATATTTCCGAAGCTCTGGACTCCCTAGAACGTATACCTGTAGCTTTTGTGAAATTGTACGATAGCCGAATTTCCGGAGAAAACTACCTGAATACTTTAAGGGCAACGGAAAAGCGCGGTTTAATAACTTCGGGGCACATGCCCTTTACCGTTACCTTATATGAAACCGTGGACGCAGGCATCGATGCCGTGGAACATTTGTACTATATTATGAAAGGCTGTTCCTCAAACGAACAGGAAATAACGGCACAATTGGTCAAAAAAGAAATAGGATTTTGGGATGCCATGCCCTTATTGATGGCTAGTTATACTGAAAATACCGCCCAAAAGACCTTTGCCTTGCTAAAGGAACATAATGTTTATGTGGTGCCGACGCTCCATATTGGGGAAACCTTGAGTTCTTTGGATGAAATAGATCACCAAAGCGATGCCTATTTAGCCTATATGGACAAGGGTATCGTGAAAACCTATAACGGACGTATACAAAGTGCCCTAAACGCAAGTGAGGAACAAAAGAAAGACCGTAAAGCATTGCAGCAGTTTTTTGGGGAACTGGCCAAATCCCTGAACGATTCCGGTGTCGGCATATTGGCAGGTTCGGACAGCGGTGCTTTTAATTCCTATACCTATCCCGGGATTTCGCTTCATAAGGAATTGGAAGCCATGGTAAAGGTTGGGATTCCCAATTTGGATGCCTTACGTTCATCGGCCTATAACGGCGCCCGGTTTTTGAAAAAGGATAGCCTGTATGGCTCTTTGGAAGAAAATAAAGTGGCGGATATTGTGATACTTGATGGAAATCCCTTAAAAAATATAGCCCACACTAAACATATTAACGCCGTCATAAAGGCTGGTCGCATTTTCACAAAGAAAGACCTGGACGATAAACTAAAAACTGTAGCCAAAAATGTACAAAACAAAAATTAAAATTCTTGGTATTTTACCAATGCTTGCTTTCTTAAGTTTCCAATGCATCACCGCACAAACCCTTTTGAAACCGGACCGCGTTTTTGACGGCATTGAGATGCATGCCAATTGGGTAGTGATCGTGGACGGAAACACCATTATCTATGCAGGCCCCGAAACCGGGAGCAAACAACAGAAGGTTGGCGAAACCATACTGCTCAACGGCACAACGCTTATGCCAGGCATTATTGAAGGTCACTCCCATATTTTGCTGCACCCCTATAATGAAACGTCATGGAACGACCAAGTCCTTAAGGAATCGCCCGTAGAACGCGCCGTTCGTGCCACGGTACATGTAAAAAATTC
>Ga0208768_1000219_pt1 | contig 41893 bp, 28 predicted proteins | sample AntAceMetag02UK1_FD_184760 | JGI IMG/M metagenome (GOLD analysis project Ga0208768, IMG submission 184760) | Saline lake microbial communities from Ace Lake, Antarctica - Antarctic Ace Lake Metagenome 02UK1 (SPAdes) (version 2) | ecosystem: Environmental > Aquatic > Non-marine Saline and...
TCGCGAAATTGCTAAAAACAAACCTATACCACAAGAACTTGAAGGATCGTCGCCAATTCGCGACTTTGTTAAAGGAATCTTTGGAGGAGAACATGAAGGATCGTCGCCAATTCGCGAAACTGCTGAAAAAAATCCTATAGCACCAGAACATGAAGGATCGTCGCCAATTCGCGAAACTGCTGAAAAAAATCCTATAGCACCAGAACATGAAGGATCGTCGCCAATTCGCGACTTTGCTGAAAGAATCTTTGGAGGAGAACCAGCAGCAAGAAAATACGGCGGCCCGATGAAAGCAAATAAGCCATATAAAATTAATGAAGGTAACGAAACAGAACACTTTGTTCCTGGAATGGACGGCTCAATGATTCCAAACATAAAAAATATAACAAGTAAACTTCCGGCAGCAATGAACGAACTTCAGAAAGATATGGCGCAGTTTGGAGCACCAAGGTCACAATCTGCACAACCAGCAATGGACGGCTCAATGATTCCAAACATAAAAAATATAACAAGTAGACTTCCGGCAGCAATGAACGAACTTCAGAAAGATATGGCGCAGTTTGGAGCACCAAAGTCACAATCTGCACAATCAGCAATGGGCGGTGGTGGCGGTGAAATTGAACAATTACTACAAACCACTAACGATCTTTTATTAGCTGTGTTAGGGGTAAATACTGCACAAGCACGTACAGGCGAAAAGCATTTAAGAAGTGCTAGGGGCGCTGGCAATTTAATGAACGGATTCGGTAGAGCATGAGGATAGCAGCATAATGTCGTGGAAAAAATATTTTACTCCGGTACAAACTGGGGATAACCCAAACGGAAGTTACAGCCCAATAAGTGGTGCTAACTCTGCTGGACGTCCTGGACCTGCAAAATCAAACTACAGTTCATATCTTCCTGATGTGTATGTTGGTAGTCCAAACAGAGTTGAACGTTACGGTCAATACAACACTATGGATATGGACAGTGAAGTTAACGCTGCACTAGATATCCTTGCTGAGTTTTGCACACAAAAGAATAAAACCAACGGTACTAATTTTAAATTTGCATTTAATAAAAGTGCAACCAACAATGAAATTAATATTTTAGGTCAGTACCTAAAACAGTGGTGCAAACTAAATCAATTTGAAACTAGAATGTTTAGAACATTCCGTAACATATTTAAATACGGCGATGCAATATTTCTAAGAGATCCAGAAACTAAAAAACTTTATCATGTTGACCCCGCAAAACTAACACGAATTATTGTTAACGAAAGCGAAGGTAAAGTTCCTGAACAATACATTGTTAAAGACATAAACTTAAACTTTACTGAGATGGTTGCAACAACACCGTTTATTACTAATGGTAATATCACAGGTGGTGGCGGAGGAGGATATACTACTGGTGGCGTTCGAGGTATGGTAGGTAATGCTCCTACACAAAACGGATCACGATTTAATACTACCAACGGTGAAGTTGCAATTGATGCCGAACATGTGTTGCATCTTAGTTTAAGTGAAGGCTTAGACAACAATTACCCATTTGGAAACAGTTTATTAGAAACTATTTTTAAAGTATTCAAACAAAAAGAATTACTCGAAGATGCTATTATTATCTATCGAGTACAGCGAGCACCTGAGCGAAGAGTATTCTACGTTGACGTAGGTAACATGCCCAGTCACCTTGCTATGCAGTTTGTTGAGCGTGTTAAAACTGAGATTCATCAAAGACGTATTCCAAGTGCTACAGGCGGTGGCACTAATGTTATAGACTCGTCATATAATCCTTTATCAATTAATGAGGATTACTTCTTTCCGCAGACAGCAGAAGGTCGCGGATCTAAAGTTGAAACACTTCCGGGTGGTACTAACCTAGGTGAAATTGATGACCTTAGATATTTTACCAATAAGCTAGTACGTGGATTGCGTATTCCAAGTTCTTACTTACCAACTGGAGCAGATGATTCATCTAGCAGTTATAATGACGGTCGTGTCGGAACAGCATACATTCAAGAACTACGCTTTAATACTTACTGCGAACGGTTGCAAGGCTTAATTGTAGAAGAATTTAATCAAGAGTTTAAACGTTACTTGTTAGAAAAAGGCGTAAACATTGATACTGCAATGTTTGATCTAGAGTTTGAAACACCACAAAACTTTGCAAGCTATCGTCAAGCAGAACTTGATAATGCTCGTGTACCAACATATACACAAATGAGTGCTATACCATATGTTTCAAATCGCTTTGCTATGAAACGCTTCTTAGGTATGAGCGAAGAAGAGATTGCAGAAAACGAGCGTCTATGGAAAGAAGAAAACGACGAAACTATCAATACCGGTGGTGAAGACGCAAGTTCAGAAATGCGTACAGCAGGTATTAGCAGTGCAGGTATTAGTGCAGATATTGATGGTGCAGAAGATATTGCGCCAGAAGGCGGCGAACCAGAAATAGGCGCAGAAGCAACTCCTCCAGACACAGCAACGGGCGCAGCACCAGGAGCTGCTGCTCCAGGCGCAACAGCACAAACGATATAAATACAATATGATATTACGCGAGCTATTTTATTTTGATAAAGAAACAATCGAGCCTACTGAGGATGATCGATATGATCCTCAGTACGACGACAGTGTTGTTAAAATGGATGATACACGCAAAACACGTCTTACCCTACGCCAAATCAACCGTGCAAGGAAAGCAAGTGAGCTACATACAACTGAGAAAGCTGGCGAATTAGATTTCGTTAGACAGATGTATGGAATAGCAGCACAAGCAGCCGCAGCCGGAGTGTAATGGCAAAAATAGACAAAACTCAATATACAAAACAACAATACAAGATACTTAAAACTGCTGCAAAAGCAGATAAGTTAGTTGTTTCTGAAATAGAAAATGTTGAATCAATGCCTATGATAGAATCAAATACTGCATTTGTACTAGGTAACGGAACTAGCAGAGCAAGTGTAAAATCTCAAGAATTAAAAACGTTTGGTAAAGTATATGGTTGCAATGCGCTTTATAGAACATTTGACCCTGATTACTTAATTGCAGTTGATGTTAAAATGGTACTTGAAATAAACAAAGCGGGGTATCAGCACAAACATAATGTATGGACTAATCCCAATAAAAGTTATCAAAAAATGTCAAACCTAAACTTCTTTCAACCTAGCAAAGGGTGGAGTAGTGGGCCTACAGCGCTATGGCTAGCTAGCCAACACGGTTATGAAAAAATCTTTATATTGGGGTTTGACTATAAAGGGTTAGATGAGGGTAAAAAACTTAATAACATGTATTCTGACACTGTAAACTATAAAAAATCAACAGAAGGTGCAACATTCTTTGGTAATTGGCTAAGACAAACAGTAAGTGTAATAAAAGATAATCCTAAAATTAATTTTATAAGAGTAATAGCATCAGATAACTACATTCCAGAAGAGCTAAATAAATTTGTAAATGTAGAACATATTACAACAGATACATTTAAAAAAATATACTCTCTCTCTTAAATGGCTCGTTTTGAGCCCATTATCGCATCATATTCCTTATAAACAGTAAATACAAATGACAGCCTTACCATAGGTATAACATTTATTAGGAGAATAAAAATGGCAGATCGTAACAAATTTGAAGAAATGCTTGAGCGTCTTGTAAACGAAGACCGCGCAGGTGCAGAAGAACTATTCCACGAGATTGTAGTTGAAAAATCACGTGACATTTATGAATCACTACTAGAATCAGATCTAGAAGATGAAGATGACGAAGAAGTTGATGAAACAACTGATGAAGAAGTTGATGAGTCAGACGACGAAGAAGTTGATGAGTCAGAAGATGACGAAGAACTAGACGAAGACTTTAACCTAGACGAATTTGAAGTTGAAGCAGACCCAATGGCAGACATGATGGGCGGCGACAAAACTGACGACATGATGGGCGATATGAAAATGAGCTCCGATGACGACAGTGACGATGGTGAAGAAGGTACTGACGAGCGTATCAATGATTTAGAAGATGCTTTAGAAGAACTAAAAGCAGAATTTGAAAAAATGATGTCCGGTGAAGAAGGCGAACCAGAAATGGACGACGACGAAATGGATATGGACGACGAAGAAGCCGATGACGAAATGGACATGGACGACGAAGAGCCAGAAGAAGAGTCATTCCAAGCAACAATTACCCCACTAGAATCAAAAGTAGCTAAATCAGCAGGCGAGCAAATGCGCGAGTATGTTGAAAAAGTAAGTGCTACAATGGGCGACAACGGTGTAAACACAACGTCAACTCTAGCTAAGCCAAACAACATGGGCGGAACAACTGCTAATATCGCAAAAGGCGGAACAGCAGATACTAAAGGAACAGCTGGCGGTTTAGCAAGTAACAAACCACAAGCAATGAATACCAAGAACGTAAACGTTGTTGGTGCAAATGGCGCGACAAAAATGTCAAGCCAACCTGGTCACGGCGCTGAGAAAAAGGGCAAGCCAGAGACTGCTGCTAATACCAAAAGTACTATCGGCAAGTAAGTAGGGAAATCTAGATGAAAAACTTACGAGAACACCTAAGTTTCGACCAAGCGAAGATAATCGTTGAGTCTGCTAACGAAGGAAAAGACTTGTTCATGAAAGGAATCATGATACAAGGCGGAGTACGCAACGCTAACCAGCGTGTGTATCCTGTAAATGAAATTGGCAGGGCTGTCAAAACTCTCAGCGAACAAATCGAGGGTGGATACAGTGTGCTCGGAGAAGTTGATCATCCAGAAGGACTTAATATTAACCTAGATCGCGTAAGCCATATGATCAGCGAATGCTGGATGGATGGCCCAAACGGTTATGGGAAATTAAAGATACTACCAACACCTATGGGTAACCTAGTTAAAACAATGCTGGAAAGCGGAGTTAAACTAGGAGTCTCATCAAGAGGTTCAGGTAATGTTAGTGAAGACGGTAGCGGCAACGTTAGCGACTTTGAAATTATAACAGTGGACGTTGTGGCACAGCCTAGCGCCCCTGGAGCATATCCTACTGCAATCTATGAGCATCTTATGAACGCTCGTGGAGGAATGAAGGCGTATGAACTGGCACAGGCAACAAAACACGACACCAAGGCACAGAAGTACTTAAAAGAATCGCTGATTAATATAATCAGTCGACTCCAATAAAAGGAGAACAAAATATGTTGGAAGCACTTAAAACACTTTTCGAAAACGATGTAGTTTCTGAGGAAGTACGTGCAGATATCGAAGGCGCATGGAATGCAAAGATTCAAGAAAACAAGATGCAGGCAACTGCTGAGTTACGTGAAGAATTTGCAAAGAAATACGAGCACGACAAGTCAACTATGGTTGACGCAATCGACTCTATGATTTCAGAACGCCTTGCAGAAGAAATTTCAGAGTTTGCAGAAGATCGCAAACAACTAGCTGAAGCAAAAGCAAAGTATGCAGTAGCAATGCGTGAAAACGCAGACCTAATGAAACGCTTTGTTGCTGAGTCGCTAGCAAAAGAAGTTACTGAGCTGCATGAAGATCAAAAAGCAATTGCCAAAAAGTTTGGTATGCTTGAGAACTTTATCGTTGATGCACTTGCAAAAGAAATTGCAGAATTCCACGAAGACAAGAAAGATTTAGCTGAAACTAAGGTCAAACTTATTAAAGAAGCTAAAAACAAATTTGCAGAAGTTAAAAATAACTTTATTGCAAAAGGCGCTGCTAAGGTATCTGCTATTGTTGAATCAACTCTTACTAAAGAGATGACACAACTTAAAGAAGATATTGAAGAAGCACGTAGAAACGATTTTGGTCGTAAGTTATTTGAAGCATTTGCTTCAGAGTACGCAACAAGCCATCTGAACGAAAATTCAGAAACTGCAAAATTAATGCAAGTTGTTGCGTTGAAAGACAAACAATTAGTTGAAGCAAAAGCATTTGCTGTTAAAGCAAAAGTATTAGCTGAATCTAAAGACCAAGAAATTAAACGCATGGCATCTATTGCCGAGCGCAAAAACAGACTTAGTGAACTCTTATCGCCCTTGAATAAAGGTCAAAGAGAAATCATGACAGATTTACTGGAATCAGTACAAACCGATAGACTACAAAAGTCTTTTGATAAGTACCTACCATCGGTTATCGATGGACATACTCCGGCAAAGAAGGCAGTCTTATCAGAGGCAAAAGAAATTACAGGCAACCGCGAGAAATCGCACACTAACGTTAGTTCAATGCAAGATGATAATGTCGTTGACATTCGTCGTTTAGCTGGTTTAAAATAAGGAGAAAACTATGTCGGAACTACTAGAAAGCCGCTGGTCAGATACAAAAAATGCACTTCTTGAGGGCCTAACAGGTACCAAGAAGGCTGTAATGGCAACTACTTTGGAAAATACCCGTAGGTATCTTTCAGAGAGTGCTACAGCTGGTGCAACATCTGCAGGCAATGTCGCAACACTTAACCGTGTTATTTTACCCGTTATTAGACGTGTAATGCCAACCGTTATCGCTAACGATCTAGTTGGTGTTCAGCCTATGACAGGCCCAGTGGGACAAATCCACACACTACGTGTTCGCTATAGCGACACGGCAGGTACAGGCGCAAGTGGCGCAGTAGCTGGTGAAGAGGCACTAAGCCCATTCAAGATTGCTGAAGCATATTCAGGCAACACAACATCAGGTAAAGCAGCTTCAACTGCCGCTCTTGAAGGTGCTGCTGGTAATAAACTAAGCATCCAGATCTTGAAGCAAACTGTTGAAGCAAAATCACGCAAGCTATCAGCTCGCTGGACTTTTGAATCAGCACAAGACGCACAGTCAATGCACGGTATTGATGTTGAAGCAGAAATCATGGCAGCTCTTGCACAAGAGATTACTGCTGAGATTGACCAAGAAGTACTAGCTTCGCTAGTTTCGCTTGCTGGTACAGCTGGTTCAACATACGACCAAGCAACTGTAAGTGGTACTGCTACTTTCGTTGGTGACGAGCATGCTGCTCTTGCTGTTTTAATTAACCGCGAGTCAAACAAAATTGCTCAACGCACACGTCGTGGCGCAGGTAACTGGGCCGTTGTTTCGCCATTCGCGTTAACAATCCTACAATCTGCAACTACTTCAGCGTTTGCACGTACAACTGAAGGAACATTCGAATCTCCAACTAACACTAAGATGGTTGGTACATTGAATAATGCTATGAAAGTTTATGTTAACACATATTCAGCAGATAGCGCAGCAGTTCTAATCGGTTACAAAGGTTCAAGCGAATCAGATGCAGCGGCATTCTATTGCCCATACATCCCGCTAATGAGCTCAGGTGTTGTACTAGACCCAGCAACATTCGAACCAGTCGTATCGTTTATGACACGTTACGGATATGTTGAGCTAAACAACACAGCATCGTCTTTAGGCAATGCTGCTGACTACCTAGCTAAAGTTGCTATCACAAACGGCAACGTATCATTCCAGTAATTAGTTACTGAAATATAAAATAGGCCCTCCGGGGCCTATTTTTATGACTTGAGTAAACTTTGATAAATACTTGTGTCGATAATCGTGCCGCAATCAGCGGACTTATGCAGAAATGACCCACTGCGTAGACCTAGAACGTTTTAAAGGAGAAAAAACAAATGGGACGTCCACTAAACAAGAGATTTTTCGGAACACCAACAAATGCTGGTAAAGAGATTAAAGTACAGTTTCACAACGGAGATGCATCAGTAAACGGTTGGATCATTAAGCAACTTGGAAGTAAGAAATTCCGTTGCACCGACGGCACAGAAACAAAAGTTTGTACATTAGTAGACAAACTTACTGGAGCAATTGCTGCTGGCGAAATGACTATTACAGTTAAAGACGACGACGGAGTAGCACGTCAAGTTACCAAAATTGCAGGACGTAAAGTAACACTTGACACAGGTGTAAGCATTGCTTGGAACATGTCAGACGCAAATAATGATAATGCTGTTGAAATGGAAGAGGCGGGTAGTGAAACTGCTAGTGAAATTCTTGTTGCAACAGCACTTGTTACGAATGGTATTGTTTACCAAATCGTTACAGCTGGAAACACAGACTTTACAACATTCGGCGCAGCAGACAGTGATGTCGGTACAATCTTTACTATGGCAGCACAGCCAGGCACAGGAACTGGTACTGTTAGAATTGCACCAGATGATTTTGAAGCTGACGAATAAGCGTAATATTAGTTATGGGGGATTAAGTTCTCCCATTACTTTCTACATAGGAATTAAGAATGTCAAAGGTATTACGAGTAACAGACGGTAACTATAGAATCATAGTAGATAACGGTACGACCGGAACAATCTACTTAGATACTACTAGTGGATCAGCAAGCCCTAGAGGCGTTGTTGTGATCACCGGCGACTTAGAAGTTAAAGGGACTACAACTACTGTAGAATCTACTGTTACTACTATTGCTGATAACATACTAACACTAAACGATGGAGAAGCTGGTGCCGGAATACGTGCCAGCTTCGACTATAAAGCAGGTATTGAAATTGATAGAGGTAGTTTACCTACTGCAAGATTAGTATTTGATGAACAAAGTCCTTATGTTGCAGGAGGAAGCAGCGGCACAGGCTCATTTAGATTTGAAGACATTAATGGAGCATTTCTTCCACTTAATGTAAACAGTATTAATGCTGAAGGACCGTTGTATGTAACAACTCCTAACAGTGCTATTAATGTAGCAGGTACAGTTGACTACGAAGAAAATGTATTTAACTATACTGCTGGCGTAATTACTGATCCAGGCGGCGGAAATGTTGTATTAAATAACGATTTTATTCCAAATGCTAAAGGATTAGTTGATTATGTATCATTTGCACTTGCTAATAATTTACAGCCAGGTATTGCTGATGCCGACACAACTGTAACTACTATTGACTTTAATACAAGCGGTAGTGAGAGTACTGTTGTTGTATCAGTTGATGGCACAACAATCGCAAATTTTTATTCAAATAGAATAGAATTAGGCGATATTAAGATACAAAGAAATGAAATATCAACACTTAATAGTAACGAGTCGTTACTATTATCCTCGCCAGGTGCTGGATCAGTTACAGTTAAAGATGCACTTGAGATAACTGAATTTTTATATGAGGATGACGGAGTAACACCGTCTAGCACTGCACCCGATAGTGGAATAAAATTGTTTTCAACTACAGAAGGTACAGGTGATACTGGATTATATTTTGTAAATAAGAGCAGTACCACAGGAGAAATAATAAGTAAAAACAGAGCATTGCTGTTTAGCATGCTTTTTTAAGGAAACAATATGGCAATAGTAAACGCACAATTAAAAACAACTGCATTAGATATTATAGATCCAATAGCTAGCCAAGGAGTACCAGTAGGAAAAAGTTATGCTGTTACAAATATTTTAGTTTGCAATACTGGAACAGCTGATGCATCATTCGATATGCATCTGATTCCAAACGGATCATCATTAAATAATAAAGTTACCCGAGTGATTAATAACTTAACACTTCCTGGTGGAGAAACATTTACATTTGACAGCGAAAGAGTTGTGCTTGAAACAGGAGATGCTATTGTATTTGTAGCAGAACCAGATATTGGTACATTTGTAACAGACTTAGCAGCAACAGTGAGTTATTTGGAAGTATAATGAGATTAATTAAAGCCCAAACAACTAATTTACGCAGTATTGCAGGACGCGGCGTAAAATACGATATTAATGATCAAGTTATACTTGAGTCAACTAATGTAATGTTAGTGCCTAAGGGCACTGAGGGCGAACGTCCATCAAGTCCTAACAACGGACATTTAAGATATAATACAACAGATGATCAGTTTGAAGCATATCAAAACGGTGCCTGGCGAGAATTAAGATTTAAAGAACCAAACCAAGATCCTGGAATTACTCAACAAAACTTAGGCAATGGTGATGCTACTGAAACAGTGTTCGGACCGTTAGCAAGCGGTGATGCAGACTATCCAGTTCCAGCAGCAGCACAAAACATACTTGTACTAGTAGAAAACGTTTTTCAAATTTCAGGAACAAACTATACACTTGAGCAAAGTGTAAGCGGAAGTTTAGCAGGCCCTAATAATCCGTATGCAGACGGATGGTATATTGTGTTTACATCGCCACCTGATTTAGCAAGACCGATAACAGTACTACACAACTTCGACAAGTAATCCTATAAATACTACTAATAGGAGTAGGGCATGTCACAAGTCGGTAGAATTTCCGGACCATTATTAACAGCAAACCTTGAACGCAATGGTATTAACCTTACGTTTAGAAATACTTCTTCTCACACACAACTATTATTTCTTGATGTTAATAGTGGTAAGATAGGTGTTAATAAAGGAACAACAGGATACGAACTTGATATTAACGGTGTATCAAGATCTACTAATCTGTTATCTACTACAAGCACAATTGCAAACTATACAGTTGAAAATAATAATTTAAATGTACTAGTAGGCAATATATATTTAAATGCAGCTGAAGCAATAAAGTTATCAAACTTTGAAACTGATAATATACACATCAGTGACAACGCTATTAGTACATACCAATCAAATGCTAATATTGATTTAAGACCGTTTGGAGCAGGTCTTCCTCCCAACGATGGCGTAGTTACAAGTACATTCGGTGGCGGTGAAGCTGCTGTACAGAAAGATTTATTTGGAGAAGCACTACTACTTACAGCGGAGCCTAGTTCTGCTACATGGATAGCAATACAAACACTTGAGCCCGGTAACTTAGGTATTATAACAATTTCTAGTGTTGATTATCCGTTTACTCTAACGTCTTGGAGTAGTATTGATAGAGAAGAAGCAGTAATTGACATTCCAACTTTAGCAAATGGGTTATCTTCGTTTGATATTACTGTTACAATCAGGCCGATAACTTATAAAACAACAGAAATTGTAAATGATCTAAATGTTGACGGAAATCTAAATGCTACTGGTAATATAACTGCTGACGGAAATATTATTATTGGCGACAGTGATACAGACAATGTTACATTTAACGCTGACATTGGAAATAATATTATACCAGCAGCAAATGATACATATGCAATTGGTTCTGCAACTAAACGCTGGGATAGTTTATATACATCTTTATTAAACGGTCAAGGTATTAGTGTAAGTTCGCTAATTGCACAAGGCGGTGGCAATTTTAGTTTACGCCAAGGAAATATATTCTTTGTTAGTGTAAATGGTAGCGATGCAGCAAGCGGCGACAATGTGCAAGCACCGTTTCTTACAGTTAAACGAGCTTTAGAAGCAGCAGATGCAAGTACGTTAGGGCCTGTAACTATTCAAATATTTGCAGGTGAATACGAGGAAGTATTTCCGTTAACTGTTCCGACTAATGTTGTTGTACAAGGTGTTGATATGCGTAACACCATCATTAAACCTACAGTAGGAACAAATACAAATACAGCTTTCTTACTAAACGGTGAAACAACTGTACAAAATTTAACAATTAAAGATTTTTACACACCAGGTTATGCATTTGAGTTTGCATCTAACACTATTGTAAGCACACGCAGTCCTTATATACAAAACGTAAGTGTAATTACAAAAGGCAGTGTTACTAGTTTGAGCGATCCCAGAGGATTCGACGAAGGCGATGCTGGCGGCGGAGCATACATTGATGGAGCAAGTGTTAACAGTGTAAGCAACGAAGCAAGTATGCTTTTCCATAGCTGTACTTTTATTACTCCAGGTGTTGATGCAGTTACAATGACCAATGGTGTTAGAGTGGAGTGGCTTAACAGCTTTACATATTTTGCTAATCGTGGATTATATGCAGTTGACGGCGTAACAGGGCATTTAAGCACAGACGGCTCAACAGTTAACTACGGAGCAGAAATCCGCTCAATTGGTTCGGCAAACGTATACGGTAATTACGGTGCAGTAGCAGACGGTGTTAATACCCTAATGTATCTAATACAGCATAACTTTGGTTATATAGGTGCTGGAAAATATGTTGACAACGATGCTAGCAGAGCAATACAAGCCAATGAAGTTGTTAAACTTAATAGTGGTAAAATTTACTATCAATCAGTAAATCACTTTGGCGATTTTAGAGTTGGCGATCAATTCTTTATTGATCAAGAAAGTGGTAACACCAGTATTGTATTATCTGAAGCAGAAGTAGATTCTCTAAATGGATTAGTTATTAACTCCGACGGTCAAACTACATTTATTAATGGTGAAAAAATTGATATTGGTGATTTTACAATTGCTGGTAACTTATTAAAAACTAATACTCAAGCATTTAATGTTGCATCAAATAACAATATCAATTTTACTAGTAATGTAGCAATATCTAAAAACTTAGTAATGACTGGCGATATTACAATTGGCGGCACACTAATAACGCTAGGTAACGAGGCTACTGATACTGTTAATTTTAATACACCGTTTAGTCAAAATATAGAGCCTGACATTAGCGGATTATATAACTTAGGGTCTGCAAATAAAAAGTGGATTAAGAGTTGGTTAGGCGAAGCAAACTTTAGTGATGTACAGTTTAATGAAAACTATATTACTACTGCTGTAAGCAATGCAGATTTAGATATACGTGCAAACGGCACTGGTAGAATTTACTTGCCTAATAATGATTTTACAATTAGTAATGCGTTAACAACTAATACATTAACAGACTTACAAAGTGTTAACATTACAGGATCATTTATACAAACTGGCAATACTACAATTAGTAACAATTTAACTGTTGCAGGTACAGCACACATAACCGGATTGTTAGATGTTGGTGCAAACGCCCAGTTAGAAAATATTTTAATAGACGGTAATTTAATTACAACTACTGTAAGTAATAGTCACTTAGATTTACGTGCTAGTGGAACAGGTACTATTAAAATACCTAATAATGATGTACTAGTATCAAATTCATTCACTGTAAATGACATTATAGGTACATCCTTATACGTACAATCAGCAGTTGCATTAAATGAAATAATCACATCAAGTCAAATTAAAATTGATGATAACTTTATTACTACAACACAAAGTAATAGTGATCTTGAGTTACGTGCTAACGGAACCGGCGGCATTAAAATACAAGACAATATGTTGTTTAACCAAAATATTGTTAGTGCAACAGAAGATCTAAACTTAACTACTACAGGTAATGTTAATATAATAAGTAGTAGTGCATTATTACTACCAAAAGGAACATCAGCTCAAAGACAAACACGATCAAGTGGTGAAGATATTTTTTTAAATGCTGGCTTAGCACCTGATGGTTTTGGCTTAGATCTTTTAGACGGCGGAAATGCAACAACATTAACGTTTGATGATGTTTATAACGGCAGCGGTGCGTTTTTATCATCGAGTATAGGTGTAGGACCAATACGATTTAACCTAGTTGATAATGTATTTGAAGGACAAAGCCTAGCAGTAGTAGGGTTTGGCGGAGTATATAGTGCAGACAGGCGTACAAGTGTTGTAGCTCATCCTACAAACGATACTATTGGATTTAAAGTCAATAATATAACAGTTGGACAAGTTAATAATGCCGGCATTGAATTACATGGTTTGCAAACAGACGATGTTAGTATACAATCTAATATTATTCGCACTACTGTTTCAAATAGTGACCTAGAACTAGTACGTAATGGCACAGGGGTAATTGCAATAACCGGCAGTGACATTACATTTAAAGATAATCATATTATTAACAGTAACGCAAGTGCTGGATTAATATTATCAAACACCGCTAACGGCTATGTTAAATTTGCTGGAACAGGTGCGGTATCGTTTCCTACAGGCACAAATGCCGATCAAGGAATAAACAGTCAGACAGGCGATACTCGATATAACTCACAAGTTGGATATATGGAAGTATATGACGGCACTAGCTGGATCGCTGCACAAGGCGGAGGCGAAACAGTTACATCTGATTTCATGAATGAACTAATAGGCGAATGGTCTCTAATTCTAGGCTAACTAGCTACAAATCTCTAAATACGATAAATACTATTGTGTAAAACGCGACCAATGTTTTACACATTCAAACTGTGGTCAACCCGCAAAGAGCGAAAGCTGAAAACGAGGCTGGAGGGACAGGATCCCCGTGTATAGGAGACGAAATGGCTGTAGGTCGCATATCCGGTCCGTTGCTTAAGGAAAATCTCATCCGTAATGGTATAGATTTAGCTTTTGAAACAGACCTATTATATTTAGATGTCAATAATCAGCGTATCGGTATCAAGACTACGAGTCCTACACACGAATTACAAATTTCCGGCACAACAAAAACAACAAATTTAATAGTAGACACACAAGCAAATCTTGCAGATGTTACTATTTTAGGTAATACAATTAGTAGTACACAGCAGTATTTGAATCTAGGCACACTGGATAATGTTGTATATCAAAATAAAGCAGTTATTGATAGCATTGATATCGAAGGCAATGTTATCAGCACTAATAGTTCAAACGCTAATCTAGAATTCCGTCCCAACGGCACAGGCACTGTTGAGGTGCAGTCAGACATGAATGTTACTGGCAATATACATGCAACAGGTAATATTACAGCTGACGGCGACATCACAATCGGTGATGCTAATACTGATACTATTATTTTAAATGCAGAAGTTGCAAGTAATATTATTCCAGATGTAGATAGGACATACAACTTAGGTAGTGATCCTAGCACAGGTGGCAAAGAGTGGAACGACATTTGGGTTAACAATTTTTATGCATCAAATATTGTTAGCGGTGGATTAGATGTTGACGGTATCGATCTAACACTACGTCAAGGTAATATCATCTATGTTGCTGAAAATGGTAACGATGCTAATTCAGGTACTCATCCGCAAGATCCGTATGCAAGTGTTGTACAAGCACTAAGTGCCGCAACAGCAGGCGATACAATACACGTATATCCTGGTGTATATACAGAAATATTTCCACTAACTGTTCCTGTAGGAGTTACAGTTAAAGGACAAGGATTACGTTCAGTAACGATACAACCAACTGTGGGTACAAATACAAATTCTGCATTTTTACTTAATGGCGAATCTACTGTAGAAGACTTAATGATTACTAATTTTTATGCACCAGGTTATGCATTTGAATTTGCACCAGGATTTACTGTAACTACTCGTAGTCCATACATTAGAAACATAACTGTTATTACAACAGGCAGCACAACTACAGTGGAAGATCCTAGAGGGTTTAACGCAGGAGATGCAGGCGGCGGTGCATATATTGACGGTAGTGTAGCAACAATAAATTCAAGAGAAGCAAGTATGCTTTTCCACAGTGCTACATTTATTACTCCAGGCGTTGATGCAATTACAGCAACTAATGGTGTTAGAATTGAATGGCTTAACAGCTTTACATATTTTGCAAACCGAAGTTTTTATGCATTTGATGGCACTACTGGCAAATACAATGATGGTAAAACACGTATACGTTTAGGCGGAGTTACTGGAACATTTGCAGCAAGCGACACAGTAACATTTACGTCGACTGATGCATCAACAGTTGCAGTAGCCACAGTAGAAAGTATCGACGGCGATATACTTGTAGTAGACGGAAAATTTGAAGACTTAATTGGATTTGATACAACTCCGCAAAGTATTTTAAACGGAACTGGTGCTACAGCTACAACCATATTAAATTATGACTTAAGAGATTTTGGTGCAGAGATCCGTATGATTGGATCTGCAAGTGTTTATGGAAACTATGGCCTATATGGCAACGGCCCAGGAGTTATCATATACGCCATAGGACATAATCTTGCATATATTGGTACAGGTAAAGAAGTAACTAACGATCCATTAGAAGTAATACAGGCTAACGAAGTTACAGAATTAAACGGAGCTAAAGTAAGATATAACTCAGTTGACCACAAAGGCGACTTTAGAGTTGGTGATTTATTTTATGTAAACCAAGAAGACGGTACAGTTAGTTTTTCAGTTAATGCATTAAACATCGATTTAACAAATGGTGTTACGTTTACCACCGGTGGCAGTAATACATTTATTAGTGGTGAAAGAATTGACACTGGTAATTTACGCATTAGCGGAAATACTATCGAAAGTTTAAGCGGCGACATAACGTTTAGTGCAGCAACAGATCAAATTAATTTACAGAATAATGTTGCTATTACTGGCAACTTAGACGTTACTGGTGATGTAAGTATTGGCGGCAATATACAAATTGGTGACGAAGCAACTGACAGCATATCTATTGTTGCAGGCATCAACAGTAATTTAATTCCTGCAACTGATAACACTTATAGTTTAGGTACTGAAACAAATATTTGGTCAAACTTATATGTTGACGAAGTTGAAGTTGACGATATTACTATTAATACTAATGTTATTGCAACTACTACGTCAAATGCAGATTTAGAACTACGTGCTAATGGCACTGGTAATATACTAGTACCAAATAACAATGTACAAATAGATAATAATCTAACTGTTAATGGATTAACAACACTGGCTAATACTAATATTACCGGAACAGTTACATTAGTAGGCGATTTAAATCAAACCGGTGATACTGATATCACCGGAGATTTAACTATTACACAAACACTAACAGTTGATTCAGCAGTACAATTTGAAGAAATATTAGTTGAAGATAACTTTATTACTACAACAACATCAAATGCAGATTTAGAACTACGTGCAAATGGCTCAGGACAAATTGTTATTCCTAGCAATGATGTTGTAATTACTAACGACTTAACTATTAATGGAACATTAACTGTTGCTAATATTAGTGTTAGCGGAACAGTGCAAGCTGATACATTCTCAACTGGTAACATCTTAATTGATGACAACTATATTACTACAACTCTAAGCAATAGTAATTTAGAATTACGTGCAAACGGAACTGGTAATATAGTATTTGAAGATTTTAGTTTTAGCAGTAACGTTATTAGTACAACTGGAGATTTAATATTACAACCTAGTACAGAATATGTGCAGATTAATTCTACCGGAGCATTAAAACTTCCTGTAGGAACTACTGCTCAACGTCCTAGCAGTGTACCTGGCCAAATTAGATACAATACTGATCTAACTAGATTTGAAGGTCATAACGGAGTTAACTGGATCGGTCTTAAAGGTGTTGAAGATTTAGACGGCAACACACGAGTTACTGCTGAATTAACTGAAGGTGCTAATGATAATATTATTAGATTTGATGTTGCAGGAAGCACAATTGTAGATATTAATAGTACTAGACTTAACGCACCACGCATAACTGTAGACGACATCCAGATAGACGGAAATGTGATAAGTACTATTACAACAGATACAAATTTAAAATTTACAGCAAATGGTACCGGCTCAGTTGTTTTTGAAAACTTTGCAATCAAAGGAAACACAATAACAAACACTGTAGCAAACAGTGTTACACTTTTTGATTATACAGGTGAAGGTTATGTAAAGTTTAATGGCACATACGGTATGGTATTGCCAGTAGGTACATCATCAAACAGACCAAATCCTGCATATACGGAAACTGGTATGATGCGATTTAATACTGCTGATGCTAGAGTTGAAGTATTTGACGGAGTAGCATGGGTTAGTGTAGCAGGGTCGAGTGGTTCGATTACAGCAACAGATGCACAGTATTTGGCAATTGAAACAGTATTGTATTTAGGATAACAAGATGGCAACATTATTTAAAAATAAAGTAGTAAACAGCGTAGGGGCAGTACCAGTTGATGTATACGAAACTGATGCAAGTACACGAGCAACTGTTATTGGAATGAGTTTAACAAATCTAACACAGAGTTTTGTGTATGTAGATGTGTTAATACAAGATGATACTAGCGTTACTGGTTATTACTTAAAACAAGCATTGCTACCAGCTAACACAAGTTTACGGGTCGTAGCAACAGGTGAAAAATTAATTATAGCACCGAGTAATAAACTACAGGTGAAATCAAGTATTGACGACAGTGTTGATATTGTCTTAAGTTTTGTGGAGATTGTATAATGAGTCATTATATAGGTAATAATCCAGAATCAATTATTGAAGGATTTATCAAACAATATTTTTACGGTATGCGTAGAAATGACGACGGCGAATTGTTTTTAGTGCGCCAAGACCAGTTAAACGGACAAGGGACTGTAACGATAAATGATATTGGCATTGGCGAAAATAACTTTCTTGATTTTGAAGAAGGCATTGACTTTTTAGAAGGTATTGACGCAGACCACGACGTTGTGTATGAAAATTTAAGGTACCCGCAAATTAAATGGGATGGCAGGTTACTAACATATTATATTGACCCAACAGACGGACAATTTATTGTAAGAATATCAGAAGATTATCAATATCCGGACAACATTAGTAGTCCAGGATTTTAAAGGAAATAAAAAATGGCTGAATTTAGATTAGAAAGATTCAAATATAACTGGAAAGGTGTCTGGACAACAGGCACGGCATATAAACGAGATGACGTTGTCCGTGTTAATGGTAAAAGTTATGTTTGTATAATTACTCACGCAGCAAGTGCTACTTTTAGAGCAGATTTAGATGCTATACTTCCGGGCTCGGTGCCACCGCAACCGCAACCTAAATGGACGGTAATGACTAATGGATTTAGTTTTGTTGGCGACTGGGAACCTAGTACTGATTATAATCTAGGCGACATTGTAAAATATGACGGTTCTCTTTGGTTATGTAACGTTAATCATAGTTCTAGTTCTTTTGTAAGCGATATTGATAACTGGACAGCATTTAGTCAAACAACTAGCTTTGTAGGAGTTTGGGTGACTAGTACTTCTTATGCACCAGGAGCAGTAGTAAGTTATAGCGGAAATGCTTATAAATGTGTAACTGCACATACTTCTTCTAGCATACTAGAAAATAACATCGATGATTGGGAAATATATCTCCAAGGTGTTGCTTGGAGAGGCGAATATTCAGCAAGCACAGAATATAGAATAAACGACTTTGTAAAGTATGGTGGGGCAATATTCCGTTGTACAGAAACTCATACTTCAGATGTTGCACTAGACGACACTAAGTTTGTAATTGAAATATTTGGTAGCGAATTTGATGGTAGATGGGATAATACTACATATTATAACATTGGAGACATTGTAAGACATGATGGTTTTATGTATTATGCTGTTAATAATAATGTAAATTCGAAACCATACACTGAATCTGTAAGTGACGATTGGATTCTTCTTGCAAGAAACACAAACTTTATTGGTTCATGGTCAGTAGATGGATTATATAAAACCGGTGATGTTGTATTACGTGGCGGCAATTTATATCTAGCATTGCGTGATATCGGCAGAGTTATTGACGAAGCCGGATTATTTGTTTCGGGCGAAGGCCTTGACGGCAGCAGTCTAGATTATCTACAAGACGACACTTGGGAATTGTTAATCCCTGGTAAAAGTTTTAAAAATAATTGGGTTAGCGGAACACTTTACAGTGTTGGCGATGTAGCTATTTTTAAAGGAACATCATATACTTGTAATTTTGAGCACGAAGCGAGCTTTGTAAACTTTCCTGGAGATAACGGCAGTGGCTACGAATATTGGGATACGCTAATTCAAGCTGGTCAACCTGCTGCGCTAGAAGAAAAAGGTGACTTACTAACATTTGGTCCTAACAGGCTAATTGATAGTGCAGGCGATCAGTCACAAGATGGTAGTACTGTGTTTGATGATAGTAGTTTGGGGGACACTAGGCTAGCTATTGGGAAAACTGAACAACTTCTATCAGTATCTTCTGATCTAGAAGCATATTGGAGAGATATACAAGAAGATACTGATACAATTTTTGTTGCAACTAACGGTATAGATGACGAAAATAGAGGCACATTTCAAAAGCCATTTCGTTCAATTCGTTATGCTGCTGAATATGTAGAAGATAATTTTGCAGCAGGTTCGCCGGTGATTATTAGAGTAAGCACAGGCAAGTTTAACGAAATATCACCTATTGTAGTGCCGGCAGGTTGTGCAATAAACGGCGATGAGCTTCGTTCAACTACAGTACTAGCAAATAGTCCTATTGCAGAATATCAAAGTAACTATCAATATGTAGAAGCGTATTTTACTCATTTCGTATCTATAGTGTTAAATATTATAACTGCTATAGAAATTACTCCGCAACAAGGAAATACAGTATTACAAATTACGCAAGTATTAGAACCTATTCTAGATATAGATGGCAATCCGCAAGTTGATGTTGACGGGAATGCTCTAACAGTTAACACATTTCCTACATCCGACCTTGCCGGAGCGAATCATATTTTAGATTTAATTAGCGATTATCAAAATTATATAGAGTTCGTAACAGCTGACGGCAGTGTTAATCCAGCAATTCTAGGATCAAATGAATTAAATTCAGATCAAATAATTACTAACGCAGGCGAAGCATTACATGTTAATAGAAATTTCATAGCAGAAGAATTATTATCATTTTTAAAGAATAGATATCTTGATATAACTTTTGATGATATGCAAATAAAAAATGATATTAAACATTTATTACGCGGATTTAGAAGAGATACAAAGTATTCTGGCAATTATGCTACATTGCTTTCTGCACAAAAGTATGCAAATAGTGTTAACGGAAGTCAAACATCGAATTTATTCTATGTAAGAGACAGCACCGGTTTGCGAGATATGACAACCGGAGGACTACAGGGTGTACTGAATCCTCCAGGCGTATTTGAATTATACCAAAAGCCTACAGGCGGAGCACTTATAAGTCTTGATCCGGGTTGGGGTATAGAAGATGAGCGTACTTGGATTGTAAATCGTTCACCGTATATTCAAGGAGTAACTAACACAGGATCTGGATGCATTGGTATAAAAATTGATGGAGCATTACATAAAAACGGCAATAAGTCTATGGTTGCTAACGATTTTACACAAGTACTAAGTGATGGTATTGGTGTATGGGTAACTAACAACGCAAGAGCAGAATTAGTTTCAATTTTTACATACTACTGTCAAATTGGTTATTTTGCGGAAAACGGCGGTATTATACGTAGTGCTAACGGCAATAACTCATACGGACGTTACGGATCAATTGCAGACGGTATTGACAGCACTGAAGTGCCGCAAGTTGTTGCAGCATTTAATAGAAATAATCAAGCAATTGTAGCAGAAGCATTTGCTGGCGGCGCAAACGACGAATTGTTTGTGTTTGAATATGTAAACGCAGGTGAAGAATATATAACTGCAACTGCAACTGTTATTGGTGCAGGTGCTAATGCTAGTGTAGAATACACTGACTTTAGAGATGGCGGAATATTTGAAGAACGACTAATTAGTGCAGACGGTTCTAGTAGAGCAGGTGGTGCAGGATACCTAAGACGTCAAGGTAACTCACAAGAAACTGCTGACGCATCAAGTACACTCAAACTTGCTGCTACTGACGTTACACAGTTTGATACTGAACTATTAGGAATGAGAGTTATTATTACAGATGGTACAGGAGTAGGTCAATATGGATACATAGACGGATTTACATTTGCAACAAAAGAATTAACAGTTAGAAAAGACAGTGATGACTCTGCAGGATGGGATCACATTATTCCAGGAACACCGTCAGTTGCAGCATTTGACTTAACTACACGATATAGAATCGAACCAAGAGTAACTGTTCCGGCCCCAGCATATAGCACATCTAGTGCTAGTTTATTTACTAACAGAACATATGTTGATATGGCATTTGGCGGAATAACTGAAACATATACCGGTGTTACTGGCGGCGGCAATCTAATTTGGAGGGACGACAATCAAACTAGAATTATAGTAAACTCGATAGTTAGTGATGTGGCAATTCAGTTTGATGCTGTTCTATCGCTAAATCCAACAGTGCCTTTTGATATAAAAGGCAGAACTTCAGGAGCAACCGTAACAATAACTGCAATTAGTGCTAACACAGGAGAAATAATCGAAGTTGATGTAAACTCCGGCGGAAATAGTTTTCAAACAGGGGAAGAAATTGATTTAGTTCTTGAATCAGGTACTGGTAATATATTTGACGGCGTTGCTTCTAATACTGAATTTACAGTAGTTAGAAATGGCATTGAATATGATGTAACTATTACTTCTGACGGAGCCGGATATACAGTTGATGATAAGATTACTATACTAGGAACAGCATTAGGAGGAACAACTCCGGCAAATGACTTAACAATTACAGTAACTGATGTAACCGATGACAGTACAAGTAGTATTTTAACATTTACTACCGCTGGCACAGGCCGAGGCGGACGTTTTGTATCATTAACTAGTGTAGAAAATGCTAGATACAGTGACGATGGGTCAAACTGGACAGAAGTTACAATACCATTTAATGCTACAATGACAAGTTTAGCAGCTGGCAATAATAGATTTATTGCAACAGCATCTGGAGAAGCTAAAGTAGCATCTAGTTTAACAGGCATTACCTGGAGCGAAGCAGCACTACCATTAAGTGCAGCATGGACAGATAGTGTATACGGCAACGGTAAATTTGTCCTAGTAGCAACAGACACTGATGTTGTAGCAAGCAGTGCCGACGGTGTTAACTGGACTACAGGAAGTATTCCAAACGACACAGACGGCGGCGTAGACAGCACTACTAGTGTATGGTCCAGTGTAACTTATGGTAACGGCAAGTATGTTGCAATATCGTCAAGTGACGGCGCAACGGCATCAAGTACAGACGGTGTTACATGGTCTAGACACGACAGTGCAATAGACTTTAACTCGAACTATGTTGCCTACGGTAATAATAGATTTGTTGCAGTAGCGGCGGCCGACGGCGAAACTGCTTACAGCTTTGACGGCATAACTTGGTATACTAATGCAAATACATTCAGCGACACATCAAGTATAACATTTGAACCTAATAATATTAAATATGCAAATGGTGTGTTTGTTGTAGTTGGTTTAGATACAACTGCTGCAACTAATATTGCGTTTACTAGTGAAGATGGTGTATTATGGACACAACGAGTAATGCCATCCACTAAATTATGGAGCGCATTAACTTATGGAAATAATCAATGGTTTGTAAAAGCAAACGCAGCTGATACCGATGCCGTTGCATTATTAAATGTAGGCGCTCGTGCTAAGTTTAGAGCAGAAATTGATGTAGGATCTATTAGTAACATTAGAGTATTCGATCCTGGAAGTGGATATGACGAATCAAATCCGCCTGTATTAACAATTACAGATCCTAATGTTACGTTTGAAGCAGCTACTGAAAGTAGAATTGGTAATAAAGTACTTGCACAGCCAGACTTTATTAATCGAGGTTCAGGATACAGAAAAACTACAAGCACTATTGCAATTATCGGCGATGGATTTGCTGATATAATTCCTGTAGGCAACGTTCTTACAGTGTCAGGCATAATTACAATACCAAGTCCAGGCGTACAAATTCAGATTGCAGGTATTGAAGACCCCGAAGCTCTTGTGCCAGGGACTTTAGCAACCTTTGCAGGCGTAACTGTAACAGATTTAGGCGACGACGGAACAGGCAACGAAACGAAATTAGTACAATTTCAAATTTCACCTAGACTTGATGTAGAATTTGTTGTACAACAGGGTACTGAAATAACACTTCGAGAAAGATTTAGTCAATGTCGAGTTTCGGGACACGATTTCCTTGATATTGGCACAGGAAACTTTGAACAAACAAACTATCCTACTATCTATGCTGGGGGGAACTTCTTTACTGCTGCACCAGAAAATGAAGTGTACGAAGCAAATGGCGGCATAGTGTTTTATGTAAGCACAGACCAAGACGGTAACTTTAGAACAGGTGAATTGTTTAGTGTACAACAGGCTACTGGTATTGTTACTATTAGTGCTGAGTTCTTTGATTTAGATGGTCTAAGCGAACTATCACTTGGCGGTGTTAGATTAGGCGGTTCAGGAACAGTTGTTAATGAATTCTCAACAGATCCGACATTTGCAGCAGATAGTAATAACGTTATTCCTACGCAACGGGCTATTGTATCATTCCTTTCGAATAGGTTATCAGTAGGTGGCGAAAGTTTAGAAGTTAATAAATTACAAGCTGGTAGAGTATTATTAGGCGGATCACCAGAAAACGAAATTAATACTATTACTGGACAATACGTTATTATACCTTCAGATGTTGTATTTGATGGCACTTTTGAAACTAATGATGGCGAAGGTAACATAACAACAGAACAAACAGCAATATCAGGAACAATAGTTAGTCAAATGTTGTTCCTCAAAGGGTTCGACGAATCCATGCAGTAATGCACAAAAAAACATATTAGATAAATACATTAAGTTGGAGTTAACAGAAAATGGCAGAATTTAAACTAGGTAGAATTAGATTTGTATGGAAGGGCAATTGGGCCGCCGACAACATCTATTACCAAGATGACGTTATCGCATTTGGCGGCAAAACATACATTTGTACGATAGGACATACTAGTCAAACAGATTTCTTTTCAGACTTAGACATTGTCCCATCTAAATGGAATCTAGTAAGTGACGGACAAACTTGGAAGGGCGACTGGACTGTTGATACTGACTACGTAGTTAACGACATAGTTAGTTACGGTGCAAGATTATATATTGCTAACACTAAACACACTAGTGCTGCTACTGCTGTTGACGCAACAGACGGCTTAGAAGTTGATTTAGCTAAATGGGACGCATTTGCTGAAGGTCTAGACTGGCAAGGTGATTGGTCTACTAGTACAAGATACCGCATTAATGATTTTGTAAAATATGGCGGCTCTACCTATGTATGTAATACATTACACGTTTCAACTGCAACTGCCGCAGATGGACTAGAAAATGATATTTCCAACTGGGACGTATTTAATCAAGGATTAGAATACAAGGGCGAGTGGACTGCTAGCACAAGATACAAATATAATGATCTAGTAAGATACGGAGCAGGGGTTTGGATTTGTACTACAGCACATACAAGTACAGTAGATTTAGGAACTGACGGAGAAAATTGGAGTCAATTTGTTGAAGGATTCCAGTATGAAAATGACTGGAGTCCAGTTAGAGGATACCAATCAGGCGATGTTGTTCGTTACGGCGGAAATCAATACATTGCAAGAACTAACCATATAGAAGTTATTCCTGGTCCACAAAGTGGCGCAATTACAAATATTACACAAGATACTACTGCAAGAGCCACAAGTGCCGGACACGGTCTAGCAGATGGCAGACAAATTGTAATTACTAATGTTGAAGGAATGACCGAAATTAATGGTTTAACTTTATACATAGATGTAATTGACGCAAATAACTTTGATTTATATGCAGATGCAGAACTAACAGTTCCGTTAGATTCGGTTGCATTTACAACTTATTCATCAGCTGGTACTTATTCTTCAGAATCACCAACCGAGTGGGATCTATTTACAGAAGGTTTCCGCTTTATTGGAGACTGGAACGATGACAGTGCTAATACACACTACAAAGTAGGTGAAGTTGTGCGATTAGGTGGATTTACTTATGTATGTATACTAGATCACGAAGAGGGTCAACAACCACCTGACCCAGTATACTGGAAACTAGTAAACGAAGGTTTCCGTTGGAGAGGCGAATGGTTAGACGATCAAGAATATTATGAAGGTGATGTTGTACGTTACGGTGATAACAGTTACTATTGTACACTATATCACATCTCAGAAGGTGATGATTACTCAACAGAAACACTTATACAACCAGGCGGCGGAGCACAGGGCAGTCGACCAGATTTAGCCGATAGCGGGCAGTACTGGAGCGTTCTAGCTATAGGTTCAGAAGCTAGTGTACTTACTACAGCAGGCGACTTAGTTTACTATAGCGGAACTGCACCAACAAGATTGCCAATCGGCCTTGAAGGACAAGTATTAACTGTAGGCAACGAAGGCGTTCCTAACTGGGAATTTTTACAATCAATTGAAGATGTTTACTACGTTGCAGAACACGGTGTTGACAGGGCATTTCCTGAATCAGGCAGCAGTATTGATCGTCCATTTAAATCAATACGATATGCATGTGAGCAAATTGAAAAAGGTCCAAAGAATCCTAATGCACAACACTTATTAGAAATGAATAGAGTGTTTATTCAAGAAGAAGTTGGATCTTGGATCAATTATCAAATTGCTAATGCAGGCGGTTCGGGCATTTGGGATTCGTTTGTATACGGTGAAGACAAATGTAAACGTGATGTTGGATATATTGTTGATAGACTAAAATGGGATATTGGTCACGGCGGAAACTTAAAAACAAGAGCAGCAGCACTTTCGTTTGTTAACGGATTTAGTGCGCTAGGTGAACTTTCAGATTCATCAGAAGACAAAGTTTACGGCGGAGCAGGACTAGCAGGCGAAGCGGCACAATCAGTTGCAGCTTATGCTCATATGTTAACAGTTATTGATGCAGTTCTTAATAATACAGCACCGGCCACACTTTACCAAAATGTAAGTGATGATAGTACAGCAATTGTTGATCAATTTACTAGTGCAACTCTTGTATCAGAAACAGGTGTTTCTGCTAAAATTACAAGTTTAGTTGGTATAATTACAACAACAATTACAGCTGGAAATACTAGCGTAATTCCTGCTCGTGATGTTCCTCAAACACTAGTTAAAGTATCTACAGGTGAACACTACGAAGTTCTACCTATCAGAGTACCAGCATACTGTGCTATACTTGGCGACGAACTGCGTTCAACAAAAATTATTGCACAAGGAGCAACAACCCCGACAACTGATACACCAAACACAGTAGCAACATTTGATAGAATTGCTGAAGTTGTAAAGTCAATTGTTACAGGATCAACGGTTACAGCATCTACAAATAATGTTGAGCCACAAGATCAAAACTGGCCATATGCAGTAGCTACTCAAGCAGACACTGTAGAAAGTCTAGTAGATACAATAAAGTATCAAATTGACTATGGTTTACATACTATGAGTGCAGGGTATTACACTGATCCTATAGGCTTTACTTCAGCATTAGAAAATGCTAGAATCAACCTTTTAGCTAATATACCGTTTTTACAAGCAGAAGTAATTGCATATTTAGATACTGAATATCCAACACTGAAATACGGTAAAACCGACAGTCGTCGAGACACTCGATTTATTATTGATTCTTTAATTTACGATTTAACATATGGCGGCAACTCAATGGCTGTAATAACCGGACTAGCATATTGGGACGGCGATGACGAAACTTTTGATCAATTACCGGCATCTATTAAAACACAAACTATCGCAGCAATTAACTATTTAAAAACTACGGCACAAAGCGTTGCTGGAAACGTAATTATTGCAAGCCCAAAACAAACTGCGGTATTACAAAATTCAGTAAGTTTATCAGCAGGTAGTATTACTGAAATTGCAAACAATATTGAAGATATTATTGATATTATTAACAATGGACCAGATGCTGTAGGCGACTCGACTACATTAGTTAATCCGACACTAGCAGACGGTGTTAACTCAACAACAGCACTGATTGCTGCTAAATCTGCTCTAGATGCAGCAACAGCTGGAATTAAAACTGACACAACTAGCTGGATTACAGCGAACTATCCTACACTAGTATATAACAGCACTAAGTGTGAAAGAGATGTTGGTAAGATATTAGAAGCAGTAGGATTTGACTTTGCTATAAACAGTAACTACAGAACACTCAAAGCAGCACATGCATACTTACGTAAAACTGCTGTCGAAGTGTACACTGGTGGACAGAAAGCACAAACTAGAGCAGCAATTCAATATGCTCTACTAGATCTAACTGATGGTGCTATTGCTAATGTTGCAAGCGATGCAACTGCAATTGCAAGAATTACCGCAAGTGCAAGAATTATCGATGCTGTACTATTTGGTGCAACTAATGAAGGAAGTGTTTGCGTAACTGATGATCAAAATGCATACTATGCAATGCTACAATTAGAACGCAACAGAGAGTTTATTGCAGCTGAAGTAACTGCTTGGATCAATGTTCAAATTGCTGCTGCGGGCACAGGCAATATTTGGGAAAATTATACATACGATAGTGCATTGAGTTTACGTGACGTAGGCTACTATATTGATGCATTAAAATATGACCTAATGTGGCCAGGCAACTATGCTTCAAAGTATGTTGCACGTTTCTATAACAACAGTGTAACAGGGTCTCAAGAAGAAGATATGTTCTACTTAAGAGATGCTACAGGCGTAAGAAACTGTACTCTAGCAGGTTTAAACGGTCAACTATTACCAGAAAATGCATATGGTTATAGCAAAGTTAGTGCTGGAGCATATTGTTCATTAGATCCAGGCTGGGGACCAGACGATTTCCGCACTTGGATTATAACACGTTCACCTTACATTCAAGGTGTAACAACATTTGGTAATGCTGCTACTGGACAGAAGATTGACGGTGCTCTACACAACGGCGGTAATGACTCTATGGTGTCAAATGACTTTACACAAGTTATTAGTGACGGTATTGGTGCACACATTCTTAACAACGGTAGAGCAGAATTAGTGTCTGTGTTTACATATTACTCACATGTTGGCTATCTAGCTGAAACTGGTGGAAGAGTACGTGCCACAAACGGTAATAACTCTTATGGCGACTTTGGTTCAATTGCAACAGGTGTTGATCCAGACGAAACATCAGTAACAGCAGTAGTTGATAACCGCACACAATATAATGCAACTATATCACAAGTTAATGTAGATAATGTTCAGATACTGAATTTAGAATATACTCATGCAGGTAACAACTACACTGAAGCTACAATTAATATATTTGGACCAGGTGATAATGAAGAATTAGTAGTAGACGAATTCCGTGACGGAGCATTTAACTATGCTTACGTAGATCAAAATGCAAATCCAGATATTCCACAGGGCGGTAGCGGTTACGTACTAGCAAGTAACGTTGCACAAAGTGGTAGTACAACAAGTATATTCCTTAGTGCAACAGACGGTGCATTAAGTAGTGCATACCCTGGTATGAAAATTTACATCACTGGCGCAGCAGGCATCGGACAATATGGTATCATTGCAACTTACAACGCAGGTACAAAAGAAGCTACAATTACTAGAGAAAGTGACGGAGTTGCAGGTTGGGATCATGTTGTTCCTGGAACAACTATTGTTGCTCCTAATAGTTCATCAACTTATCAGATTGAACCAAGAGTTGCAATTACTGCTCCTACAAACGCAAACGCAGCACACACCTTGTCAACATCTACTACTTGGTATGATGTAGAATATGTTAGAACATCGGCTCAATATACAGGAGTTAGTCAAACTGGCGGTACTGGAACAGGAGCAACCTTTGATATCACACGCAACGGCGGGAAATATTATTTAACTACTAATACAGTAGGCACCGATTATACACGCTTAGATCAGCTTACAATACTAGGCTCAGCAGTAGGTGGTGTAACTACAGCTAATGACATTACTATAACTGTAACCTCCGTAAACAGCGTTACAGGTGCCATTGTAGACTTTGACTTTACAGGATTAGCACAACGGGGTAAATTCCTTGCAGTTGGTGCAGGCACCAACGGTGCAGTAAGCATAGACGGCAACACCTGGACAGCAGAAGTTCTTCCTGCACTTGGTTCAGGAAACTGGTCAAGTATTGCAGATGGACTACAAGATGATGGATCGAGTACATTCCATCCTAGCATAGCAATGGTAGTTGCAGATGGTGATTCAACAGTTGCATATAGTTCAGATACGGATACTTGGCAAACTACTACACTTCCTGGAGCATTTAATGCGACAGGTGAAAATACTGTAGCATTTGGACAAATTACAAGCGCAATTGCAAGATTTGTTGTTATTAGTGATTCAGATCAAGATGTTGTATATTCAGACAATGGCGGTACAACTTGGAGCGTAGCAGCTACAGCACTTCCTGCAACTGGATTTGGAGAAATGGTATACGGTGCAGGCAAATTTGTTACTATTAACAGCGGCACTACAAGCGTAGCATATTCAGCAGACGGTGTTAGTTGGACAGCAGCAACAGCACCGGCAAGTTTTGCAGCAGTAACAGACATTGTATGGGGTAACGGTAAATTTGTAGCACTAGGTGGTACAAGTGGTATTATGTATTCTTTAGATGGTGTTACTTGGGTTGATAATGCACTTACACTTCCGCTAACTGCTACAGAACGTAAATTATCATACGGTCAAGGTACATTTGTTATTACAAGTGATGATACAGATCAAGTTCAATACAGTCACGATGGACTATACTGGCAAGCATACACCCTAGTAACTACTATAGCCGGCGGCTACAATGCAATAGCATTTGGCAATCCTGCTAATGAAGGTAAGTTTGTAATACTACCAAATGCAGCAGGCACCGTCGGTAATACTGCTAAAATTAATACCCCTGCAAAAGGTAGAGCAAGTGTAGCTAATGAACAAGTGTTTGCTATTAGAATTACAGAGCCGGGTAGTGGTTATACAAGTGCACCGACTATTGCAATAACGGATCCTAACAACATTTATGATGTTAATTTAGTACCGCAAATTGGTAATGGAGTTTTAGCAAATCCAACGTTTACTAATAGAGGTACTGGATTTACTAGTGCAACTGCTGAAATTGATGCGCAACCCTCAAACGGTAATGCAGAATTTCCACAAGCTGGTAACTTTATTGCTGTGCGTAGATTGACACAACGTCCAGTAACTGGTTCAAACGTTGAGTTTGCAAGTTTACCAGGTCAGTTTTATAAACTAGTTAATGTTGTAAGTTTCTTAGGAAGCAACGACGGCAGTTATACTGGATTCTTACAGATATCACCAAACATTGCAGTAACCGACGATTTACCGGACGGAGATCCAGTAGAACTGCGTATTAGGTTTAGTCAAGTGCGTCTAACAGGACACGATTTCTTAGATATCGGTACTGGCGGATTTGCAGAGACTAACTATCCGGGTACACCAGTTAACACACCGGATCAAACTAAAGAAACAAGAGACAACAACGGCGGACGAGTATTCTATACTGCTACTGACCAAGACGGTAACTTTAGAGTGGGTGACTTGTTTACAATTGAACAGTCAACTGGTGTTGCAACGTTGAATGCAGATGCATTCAACATTGCGGGTCTACAAGAACTAAGTCTAGGCGAAGTTACACTAGGTGGTAACTCTGCAAGCATTACCGAATTTAGTACAGACCCGTTCTTTACAGCAAACAGCGATACAGTAGTACCAACACAACGAGCAGTAAAGGCTTACATCGAGTCACAGATTGGTGGTGGTGGCGCAACACTAAACGTTAACAGTGTTACAGCTGGTGACATATTCATCGGAGCCGACACTATAACTACACTCAGTGGAAGTCCGATAAATATAAATGCAAATGTAGTGTTTAGTGGAACAGTATTAGGACTACCACTAGCATACAACTACTTCCTGAGATAATTTAAATTGGAGATTCAAAAATGGCAAACGGAATATTAGGATCAGCAGATCTACTAGCAACAACGTATACAGGAGTGTATCTTGTTCCTGTAAGTACATTTAGTGTTGTTACAGTAAGTATCTGCAACAAAAATGCAACTAGCATTACAGTTAGATTAGCTGTAGCAAAAACAGACCCCACTGGTGTAACAATTCCAGCGGCAGATGATTATTTAGAATATGAAACAGAAATATTACCAAATGGTGTATTAGAAAGAACAGGACTTGTAATTGATGCAAGTAGACAGGTATATGCACGTTCATCAGCTGCCAACACAGCAGTAATGGTATACGGTATAGAAACCGCAACAGCGTAAGGGATAAGTCATGCCAAGAAAAATTACATCAGGAACAGTAGGGGGACAAGTTTTAGGAAATCTGTCTACACAAGCTAACACATTTCAGTCAGTTAAAGCCAACACTAACATTGTTTTTACTCCAGACGGTACAGGTGTTACACAATTTACCAAAGACATATATACCAGTTTAAATGCTGGTGTTAGATTTGGCGATGGCGACACTAATTATGCTTTAATTAAAGCACCATCTAACCTGTCAGCAAACTACACACTAACATTACCAGCAGACGACGGCACTGCAAATCAATCACTAACTACTAACGGCAGTGGTGTTTTAAGTTGGGCATTGCCTGCACTTATTATAACAAACAGAACTGCTGCTGACGGCAACACATACTATATTGCCATGGCAGATAGTACTAGTGGTACAGAAGACACACTAAGTATAGCAAGTGACAGATTGACATTTGTTCCGAATCCAGGCAGACTAAGTGCTGCTGAGTTAAGATCAACTGCTAACACAGCATCAACTTCAACCTCAACTGGTTCACTTGTGGTTTCAGGCGGCGTAGGAATTGGCGGACAGATGACTGCTGTAAGCATTGTTGAAACATCAAGTATTACACTTAAAGAAAATATTAACCCTATACAGAATGCACTGGCTAGTATTTTACAACTAAAAGGTGTTACTTACGATCGACTAGATAATAATGAACACGAAAGCGGTTTGATTGCTGAATGGACCGAAGAAGTTTTACCTGAATTAGTTACACGTGACGGTGATAATAATGTTGTAGGCATTAAGTATACCAAACTAACTGCTTACTTAATTGAAGCAGTTAAAACACTAAAACAAGAAATAGACGAGTTAAAGAACAAGTAATGGCCATACTAAAAAATACCACTATTAGCGATACTGGATTTCTACAGTTGCCTGCGGGTACAACTGCACAGCGTCCCGGCGCTGCTGCTGGACAGATGCGATACAATACCACTACAGGTCAAGCAGAATTTTACAATGCTGGAGTAGCAGCCTGGGTGGGCACACCTGCAACGGGTGTTGTTGCCACAGGTGGCACTGTGTATGATGTGGATGTAGAAGGAACTACTTATAGAGTACATGTGTTTACTACTACAGGTAATAGTTCTTTTACTGTGTCACAAAATGGCCCAGTTGAATATTTAATAGTAGCAGGTGGTGGTGGTGGAGGCGAAGGCAGTATATACGACGATGGCGGCGGTGGTGGCGCCGGAGGAATGATCACAGGTACTGCTTCAGTAACAGCCCAAGCATATACCATAACGGTAGGAACCGGTGGTACATCTGCAAGCAGTGGCGCCGGCGGCAAAGGTGGTAATACTTCTGCCTTAGGGTTTACAGCCTATGGCGGTGGTGGTGGCGCTGGGCATAGAAGTGATGCACCGTACGCATATGGTGCAGGAGTAAATGTTATTGGTTCTGGCGGCGGTGCCGGTGGTGCATACGGTACCACCGACGGTGCAGTAGATGGTACAACAAAAGGCGGATCAGGAACACCAGGACAAGGATTTGACGGCGGCACAAATATATATTTCGAATACGCCGGCGCAGGCGGCGGTGGAGCAGGAGGTAATGGATTTGGTGTGTCTCAATTTGGTACCTCTAATGGCGGAGACGGCGGCATAGGCCGTAACTCAAATATTTCCGGTATTACTACCTTTTATGCTGGAGGCGGGGGCGGCTACGGCTACGGCAGTAGAAGCGGTAACGGCGGCCTGGGCGGTGGTGCTCAAGGAGCTCTTGGCGGTGCAGCAGCTACCGGAATAGCAACTCCTAATACAGGTGGTGGTGGTGGTGGCGGGACAAGTGATCAAGGAGCTGATCGCAGATCTTCCAACGGCGGTTCAGGCATCGTAATCATACGATATCCTCTACGTCAAGCCAATCCTGTAACAGCAGCAGGTAAGGTAATCGGCGATGGACTATTATTAGATCTAGACTTTGCCAAACCCACAGTGTACTCAGGTTCAGGCACGGTGGTAAACGATACAAGACTGAATGGACTCGGAGGTACAATAACTGGTACTGTTCCATTCTTAAATTTTGGAACTCACCGAAGTGCAATGCGAGGCAACATTACTGCCGGTAACAGCATAATACTAAATCCTAGGTGTATAGCTCCGGGAAATGAGATATCACTGGTTTTTTGGAATTTTGGTAAAACTCAGCAGCAATCCAGTATAATTGCTGGAAGTACCGGTAGTGCCCAGGATTTAAATATTCACTTGCCATGGATTGACGGAAATGTATATTGGGATTGCGGTTCTCCGTTTAATAGAATATCCTTTAACATAAGCGCAATTTATCTAGGGTGGAGACATTGGGTATTTACACACAATGCTAACACAGGTATAAAGCGTATCTACAACAACGGAGTAGAAGTGTCATCCGGCGGTGCTCAAACTAGTAGTATACCTACGTTGACATCTTTAAGACTAGGCGAGTATTTCACTGGTTCAAACTACGGACACAATGGAGATATAGGATTATTTTCTAGTTATAATAGGGAAATATCTGCAACCGAAATTTCACAATTATACAATGCAACAAGATGGAGATTTGGAATTTAAATGGCACAACTTAAAAACACAAACATATCAGACACTGGCAATTTAAGTCTGCCGCAGGGCACCACTGCCCAACGACCTGGCTCGCCTGTTGCTGGTATGATACGATACAACACCACCGTTTCTGATACCGAATACTATGATGGCAGTGCCTGGAGACCCATAAGCGACTCTAATCCTGAAGCTACAGGTGGTACCATAGTGGACACAGACATAGGCGGTGTGGCTTATAGATTACATTTGTTTACTAACACAGGAAACACAACATTCACTGTGTCAAAAGGTGGCGAAGTCGAATATCTGATTGTTGCCGGCGGCGGCGGTGGTGGCCGACACTCGGGTGGTGGTGGTGGAGCAGGTGGGTTACTAGCAGGTACAACATCAGTAACAGCCCAAGCATACACCATTACTGTTGGAGCAGGCGGCAACGGCCCTCCAGTAGGAACATATCCAACTATTATTGGCGGCATCGGCACTAACGGTGGTAACTCGGTATTCGGATCGTTAACTGCAATTGGCGGCGGTAAAGGTGCCTGGTATGCTGAAGTTGCTGGTAGTGGTGGCTCTGGAGGCGGCGCAAGTGGGCACTCGGGGAATGGGCCAGGCAATGGCACGGCCGGTCAAGGATTTGCCGGAGGTAACGGACCAAGAGACGGTCCTGGTTATTCTTCTAGCGGCGGCGGCGGCGCTGGCGAACCTGGATTTCCTGGCATACGGGATGCCAGTCCGGGTATTCTTGTACAAGGTGGCGCAGGCGGCCGTGGATTATCATCTAATATAATCGGTACGTTAACATATTATGCCGGCGGCGGTGGTGGCAATGTTCAATACGGTGGTACCTTTGCGCCAGGCGGAGCAGGAGGAATAGGCGGGGGCGGTGCTGGATCAAACGGAATTTCAGACCCATTAGGAAATCAATATGGGTACAATGGAACACCCTTTACAGGTGGTGGTGGTGGTGGAACACATTACAATGCGCCTGCTACAGCCACAGCAGGCCGTGAAGGAAGAGGCGGTTCGGGCATTGTGATCATACGCTATCCAAGAAATGGTAGCACTGTTACTACACCAACTCAATTGAGGAAAAGTACTTTACCTTATTCTAGCACTGCTCCGGGATTCTCTCCGCTTACACCAGCCAGTTCTGGATACGAATTAGCATTAAGTAATCCAAGATTACCCAGCGGATATTATTGGATTCAGAGTTATTATATGCCAAGTCCGTTGCAAATGTATGTCGATATGCAGCAAGAAGGCGGCGGTTTTGATTTTTATGTTATCACAGGAGGAATTCCTGCTGATAGAGCTAGGGCAAATTCAACTGTTTTTGGAGTTGGAGTTGAAGGTACAGCTGGTACACTTTCAAACGGATATGGTGCATTGAACAGTGGAATTCCTTTAGGGTTGGATATTATCTATCCAAGATCGTCCGCTCACTGGTTAGCAATATATAATTTTACGGAAGGTGTATTAGGCGGAAATATTAATAGTTACTTTACTTCTAATATGGGTGCAGTTCACAGAACAGTAGCTGCCGGACAAATTAGTAACTATACGAGTTTTCCGATGAGAGATCCAAGATTTTACGGGACTGGCGCTCCTGACTGGCGTGTACCAGACGGTGGCAGATGGTGGCTGAGTGATGTTGCATATTCGGAACCCAACGGTGATTATGCTGCGTATGGATTTTTAGGCAATAGAGGAATTCCAAGACCCTATACTTTAAATACTAATGTACTTTTTAACGACCTAGCAAGCTATTCTCAAACAACCGGACCACTATACCTAGTTTCAACTAACACAAAACCTTAAAAATTTTAATACTATATAGGACTATACGGAATATAACAATGGCAAACCTTAAAAATACCACAATAAACGACACGGGATTTCTACAATTACCCTCGGGCACCACAGCTCAACGCCCTGTTGGTGCAGCACAGGGACAGATGCGATTCAACACCATACTGGGACTGGTAGAGTGGTATGACATCACTTATGGATCTTGGTTCCCAGCAGGCTTTGTACCACCCATAGCCACCGGCGGAACAATCACCAACATCTCACAAGGCGGTGTAGGTTATCGTGTACACACCTTTACCAGTTCAGGAACATTCACAGTTACTAGAGCAGGACAGGTTGAGTTTTTAATTGTAGCTGGTGGTGGCGGTGGCGGCAGTAGAGGAACTATTCAGGCAGGCGGCGGGGGCGGCGCAGGCGGACTACTAGCTGGGTTTACCTCAGTTACTCCTCAAGCATACAATATAACAATAGGCGAAGGGGCCCAAGCAGGACAAGTGTCGCCGTGGGACGGATCAAACGGACAAAACAGTAGTGCGTTTGGACAAACATCTATAGGTGGCGGTGGCGGAGGCGGTCAACAAGACCGAAGTGGGCTATCTGGAGGAAGTGGCGGCGGCCGTGCATCCGGTGGTGGCGCAGGCGGACCAGGGAATGGAACACCTGGACAAGGTAATGTGGGCGGAAGCAGCAATAATCCTGGAGGAGCAAACCAACCACCATATAATGCTTCAGCAGGCGGGGGTGCAGGCGTGCCTGGAGGCAATAGTACATTGGTTGATGTTCCTCCTAGCGGTGGAACTGGCGTGACTAGTATTATTACTGGCTCTGTATCTTCTTACGGTGGTGGCGGCGGCGCCGGACAACGAAATCTTAATACCGGAACAGGATTTGGTGGCCTTGGCGGCGGCGGCAACGGCGGAGTACGAGGTGGCACAGTGGCTCAAGCCGGATTACCTAATACAGGCGGCGGGGGTGGAGGTGGTAATGGTACTGACGGAGCAAGTAATAACGGCGGAGCAGGTGGTTCAGGAATTGTTATAGTTCGTTATAGAACTAGCTAATTACCACTTGCCTAACGGACATACGGCATTTTCTAATTTTACTTTAATTTTCATAAAACAGCCGCATTCCTTACATTGAGCAGTAATCGGTATAAATCGATCACACTGCTTGCAGACATCGTATCTGGCTTGAGCAACTTCTTTTGTGACCCACATTATTCTACCTCGTAATTGGGTTCGGAATCGGCAGAAGGTAAATTTGTATATTCCTGCTGCAATATCCTAACTTCTTCACTAGGAAAATAAGGTAACTCAACTTCCTGTTTAGAACTATTTCCTGATTGATATATGTACATTCTGTCTGACTCTGCGGAATCTGCTCTGCGAAACGCCACAGCACGATCATCGTAATAAACACCATCTGTTTTGTACAAGTGTGGATAGCGAGTACAGCGTAGTATTTCTATGGTACGATCACCTTCTGTATATGTCTCCACTTCAAAGTCTGCTTCAGTTATAGGCGACAAAGGTCTACGATCAATTAACCTGGGTATCATAGCAGCTACCTGCTTCATAGATTCTGGATCATTACCTGCAACGTCTGCACATCGTTCTAAAAATTCCAAACAGGCTTCTCCAAACTCACTTTCCATAAATCCTATAAGCTCTAATTCTTTTTCAGCATACTGTCTTAGATGTTGTTTAAAATTCATAATACTCTATCCTTTAATAATTAAAAATACAACTGTTACACTTAATTATGCGATAAATAAGTGTAGTGTAGAAAATATGAATTAACAAGGATTAAGTATGAGTTCGGCCCCAATTGTAGATAGAATTAGAATTATACCAAGACCTAGCGATTTTTTAGATCGCAATGTAGGTTCTAGCGGCGAAGTGTTTTTTAACAAGGCTACTAGCAGTCTTAGAGTTTACAGTGGCAAGGATCGAAGTGGATTTGAAATTGCTCGAGCTGATTTAAATAATGTCACTGGTGCAAGTTTACTTTCAAAACTAACTATTACAAACGACGATATAACCTGGATAGCATATGCCGAACTTGTAGATTTGCCAAGTGCAGCTGACAATCACGGAATGTTTGCACACGTACACGTTACAGGTAAAGCATACTATGCTCACGCAGGTGCTTGGATAGAACTCGCTAATCAATCAGAAATTAATTCTATTGCAGACATATCAGAACTAACTGATACAACAAATTTACTTTTCGACGGAGCATATAGTTCATTAACTGGCTCTCCGACTATTCCTTCTGCACTAACTGACCTAGGAATTACAGACGGCTCCACAACGCAAATTTTAACCACAGATGGTGCAGGTAACTTTACATTTGAAGATGCACCCGAAACAGGATCAACACAAAATTTATTTGCTACAATAACAAGTGATGATGGATCAGCTACAGCTAATGCAGTTACAGATACTCTTAATGTATTAGGCGGGACAAATATAGCAACAACTATTGCTACAGACACCAACAATCTAACAATTAATATGAGTGCATTTAGTATTGACTTCCTAAGTGATGTTGACACTACTAGTTCAGCACCAGCAACAGGTAATGTACTTAAATGGGATGGTGCTAAATGGGCACCTGGTGTAGATGCCACAACAGGTGGCGCAGGAACCGATGCTGATACACTTGACGGTTTTGATGGTTCATACTACCTTAACTGGGCTAACGTTTCTAACAAACCTAGTATACTTACACTAGCAAGTTTAAGTGTTGGCGTTGAACTTACAGCCGCAGGCGATGGTGCAATTAGTTATGATAACACATCGGGCGAGTTTAGATATACACCACCAAATTTGAGTACGTATCTTACTAGTGTACCTGCACAAACCTTTGCAAGTTTAACAAGTAAGCCAACTACATTATCGGGATACGGTATTACTGATGCACAAGCAACTTTAGTAAGTGCTACGAATATTAAAACAATAAACGGTACTAGTTTACTAGGCAGTGGTGATATTACTATTGCTGGGGGCGGTGCTGGCATTGCACTTACAGATCTAAGTGTTGGATCAGAAGGTTCGGCAAGTGGTGACGGAGCAATAGGGTATAACGACTCAACAGGAGTGTTTACATATACACCGCCAGTTATTCCAGCAGCACTGACTGATCTAAGTATTAGTGATGGGTCTAACGGACAAGTACTAACAACAAACGGAAGTGGGGTTTTTACATTTGCTCCTCCTGCATCTGGCGTAACTACTTTTAGTGCGTTAACTGACGCATCTACAGCAAGTATAGATATAGGAAAAATATATGAGCCTGCTATTGCAATGCTAAGAGTTGATAATGTTGGAGTAAATGCATACACATTTCCTAGCCATTACAGTGGAAATAATCCTACTATCTACGTTATAAGCGGAACTACTATAGCATTTGATTTAGATAATATTTCAGGACATCCGTTTGAAATACAAGACAATACGCTAAGTGCATTAACTAGTAATCTAGTACACGTTACGTCAACTGGTACCGTTAGTACAAATAGTGCAGCACAAGGAAAGTCTAGTGGGACACTATATTGGAGAATTCCTGAAAGCGTCAGCGGAACATATGTATATCAATGTACTAGTCACTCAAGTATGTTTGGTAGTATTGTTATTAAAGATCTTTCGAATCTTTAATAATTTTATTTAATTGTTGTCTTAATCTAACACTATGTTCGACATTTTCTCTAACTTTAGTTGGATCAATTGATTTATTAATTACATCATGAACAGCATCAATATAACTATACTGGCTAAGTAGTTTATTTAAAATATCGTAGCAGTTCTGCTTAACGCTTTTGTTAGGTATTCTGTCAATATCTTTTTTATATTGTGCATAGTCTTTTTTAAATTGTTTAGATTGAGAAATTTTAAGCATCAGTTTAACCTATAATAATCTTCGGTATTATTGTTGTTACTAGTTTCTGCCATAGCACTGTTATTTGCTAAATTTTCTAACATAACTGGCATTAGTGCAGGAACATAAAACACGCTGCCTTCTTGTAGTTCTCGGGCATATGTTTTGCCGTCGGCAGTATCTATCCACTGAACTTTAAATTTACCTGCGTTAACAAACCAGCTCTTGGTTTTAGCTTTATGAAAATGCAATGCTAGTTTGCTGTTTAATTTTTCAAATACTAATATTTTACTACAGTATTGTTCAGTATTTGTCCAAATAATTTCGTAACCGTAATTTGTTTTGTTTTGTAATTCACTCATTTAAAAATCTCTAATCTAATAAATCTATAACTTTAAAAACTGTTTTAAGTTTATTTAAATTGACTTTATTTTGTAAGGTGTTGTTTAATCCGTGATGCAGTGGTCGCGGCCATTTGCCAAACTCAACCCATGCATATCCGTCATGTTCATCGTTTAGCACAGGCATAAATTCTTCTTCAATTACGCACAAATATGTGTGAAAGTGAAAACGTGTATCGTTGCTAATAAACGTTTCTAAAGGCATTGTTTTCTTAATAGAAATTTCACCAATTTCTTCAAAGATCTCACGTTTAAGACCTTCCCACGGAGTTTCGGCTTTTTCAGTGGTGCCACCAACTAATCCCCATAAATCACCCGAACGACCATTTACTCTATGTAAGAATAAAAATCGTTTAGTGTTAAGGGCGTATACAATTGCACCACTACAGATGATAGTATTTTGACTCATACTAATAATTATCTTAGTATGCAAGTCTCCATGTGCCATTTGGATATTCACCGTCGTATGCTAATATCCATTCATCATTTTCAAATTTGTATTGTTTGCCAGTATTAAGATTAGATGTGTAAACAACAGTGGTATCTTGCGTACTAGCGTCAAACACTACATGCCATTTTGTACCATCCCATTCAATAATGTCATTGGCTCCTGCAACAAAGTCAGAACCGTCGGTATTTTTCCAAGCATCTGGACCATCGTATGCATAGTTGTCAGGCGTGTCGTAACCTGCATCTTGACCAACATTAACACTATCGTTAATATCTACAAGTATTAGTATACGAGGATTGTTTGATTTTAAATCTGTAGGGTTAGTTTTGTACGGATTGATAATATAGTCAATTTTATTACGATCGCCATTAGGTCCACTAATAACTGTATCTGCAGGAAGTGTATCTGTATCCCAAGCTATTGACAACTCGTATGTATCTAACGGATTAACAACTACAGTGCCAACAATTTCGTTAGCTAAATCTCGACGTTTTAATCTTAGTTCAGTAATTCCTGCATCAAACTCAAATGGCATAGATTTTAAATAGCCTGGCCACGTTTCGGCACCGACGATGCCCTTTCTCACTAGTTTAGCAGTAGTACCTAATACTAGTAGACTGTAGTTATCATGTGAAGATATTAAAGAAGCATCAACATCACTTATCCAAGTGCTTTCAAGATTAATTACTTCTTTAACTCCGCTATCTATTGAAGTTGTTCCGGTTTGATCTTTTACTATTTTAGTTCTAATATCAGCTTCTGTCGTCGCTGAAGGATTTGTTGTATAGCCTACTCCACCTCTTGACAAATCAAGATCAATTGTTCCGGCACTTTCATTAAAAATACTGTGTATGACTTGCGTAATGACTCCGAGCCGTTTAACTTTAACTGGTGGACTAATCCAAATAGGTGTAGTAAAAGTTAACGTAGCAATATCAATATCGCTTTCTGTTCCTGTAGGAATTGTTCTGCTGCTAAATGTTAGCCCTGTCATATTAACAACACTTAAACTTGTCCAGTCAATGTAGTTGTCAGTTGTTTGAATCT
>Ga0208768_1000232_pt1 | contig 40664 bp, 34 predicted proteins | sample AntAceMetag02UK1_FD_184760 | JGI IMG/M metagenome (GOLD analysis project Ga0208768, IMG submission 184760) | Saline lake microbial communities from Ace Lake, Antarctica - Antarctic Ace Lake Metagenome 02UK1 (SPAdes) (version 2) | ecosystem: Environmental > Aquatic > Non-marine Saline and...
TAAGCTCATGATCGTTTTCATCCATTGATCATGAACGACATCAAGGGCTATTTCAGGCTCACTTCATATTGGAAACAGCTTCCTGTGCTTTCCTTCGTTTCAGGCTCATTTCATATTGGAAAAGACTAACAATGGCCAAGGGGAAGTTTGTTATATATACCTGTTAGATGGCATATCCTGTGATCCGTCATTAGCCAATGTGCGTATATGATGCGGTACCGACTCTATAGCCAAAATAAAGGAATGACATGAAATTTGCCTATCACGCCACGATGTGCCCACCCGATCAGTACCTGCCGCTAGCCCTGGCTGCGGAGGCCGCCGGTTTTGATACGTTCACCTTCCCCGATAGCATTTGCTATCCGAAGGAAGGGTCGGATGTGTACCCCTACAATGATGATGGTACGCGAGAGTTTCTGGACGGCGTGCCCTTTTTAGAGCCCTTCATCGCGATACCGTATTTGGCGGCAAAGACGGAAAAATTGCGCTTCACTACTTCAGTGATAAAACTTGCCATTCGCCAGCCCGTGATCGTCGCCAAGCAGCTTTCCAGTCTCGGGGTGATGATCGGTGACCGCTTTGGCTTCGGCGTGGGTATCAGCCCCTGGCCTGAAGACTTTCTGGCGTCACAGATTCCGTGGGAAAAGCGCGGCAAGCGCATGGATGAAATGATGGAAATCGTTAACGGACTGATGAGCGGTGAGTACTTCGGTTATGACGGTGAAATTTTCCAGATGGATCCGATCAAGCTCTGTCCCGTGCCGGATCACCATATTCCGCTGCTGGTCGGCGGTCACGCCAAGCCGGCTCTGCGCCGCGCCGCGCAGTTGGGTGACGGCTGGATTTCCGCGGGCTCATCACTGACGGATTTACAGCAGATGATTGGTGAGATTGAAACGTTGCGCAAAGATTGCGGTCGGGATCATCTGCCCTTCGAGTACCATGCGATGACCGAGGCTGCTTACACCGTTGAGGGTTTGCACAATCTCGTTGACGCCGGTGTTACGGAAGTCATTATTGCTTTCCGCAATCCTTATGATGCCAAGCCGGATACGCAGACGGTTGATGAAAAAGTGGGCATGATTAATTGGTATGCCGAGAATGTGATAGGGCCTTATCACGCAGCTGCAGGACAATAACCGTTAGCGCTGGAAGCATAGTCAATGTGACCAGCGCGGCGCCTATAATGCCGAACATCACTATTGCACCCACGCCGCGGTAAAGCTCGGTACCCGCCCCGGGAATCAATACCAGGGGCGCCAAACCCACCAGCGTAGTAATCGTAGACATGGCGATCGGTCGCAGCCGCACATCAACGGCCTCCGCCACGGCAGCCACAGCATCCATTCCCTTGTGTTGTGCGTTGTCAACCGCCCGGTGCACGACCAGAATAGGATTGTTGACCACCGTACCCATCAGGATCAGAAAGCCCAGCATGGAAATCATGTCGAAGGGCTGCACAATGGCCGTCATGCCGACCCAAGGCAGCAATCCACCAATGCCATTGAGCAACGCCAAGCCCACGATGCCCCCAGCGACGCCCAGAGGAATGGACGTCATGATCAGCAGTGGATAGCCCCAGTGGTTGAAAATCGCGACCATCAATAAATAGATTACTAATAGGGCGATCAGGTAGTTGCTAACCAGCGAGTCACGGGTGGCATCCAGTTGGTCCGCCGCTCCGGAAATCACAATATCCACATTTGCCGGGATCTGGCCGTTCTCACGCAGGTAGTCGACCAGTTCAGAACGCACTTTTTCCACTCCAGTTTCCAGCGCGACACTGCGTGGTGGAATGATATTCAGGCTGACCGTGCGGCGCCCATTGACGCGCCGCACTGAATTCGTATCGACAGTTTCCACGATCTCCGCCAGTGCACTCAGTGGTAGCACCTCGCCGGTTGGGGTATACGCGGGCAGCTGTGATAGCTTGTCCAGCTCGACATCGCGGCCCGCTGCACTGTAGAGGTAAATGTCGATCTTGTCGTCCTGGAGAAAAAACTCATCGACGTAGCTGCCGTCCGTCATGGCCGCTACGATGAAGCCGAGATCTTCACTGGACAGACCGAGTTCGGCCATGCGTTCCCAGCGCGGCCTGACTTCAATCATGGGTTGAGCCAGCGACAATGAGGCGGGCTGGCTCTGGATGCGTGGCTCATCAAATACTTCACCGGCGCGATTGTAGGCCGCCTGTGCCACCTCGTAGAGCGTGCCCAGATCAGGACCGGCGATGTCGAGATTAATGCTGCGCGTACCACCGTCATTGCTGGTGATGATAGAACCGCGTGCCGCAAAGGCGCGCATGCCGGGATACTGTCGATACAAGCTGGTAAGGGCGTCCATCAGCGCGTCGACGTCCGCCGGGTCAGACGGTTCCGAGATGATACGCATGGAGTCCGCACCAACCCTCATGTTGTAATAGGCAATCGGTGGTATATCGGTATCGCCACGCTTGAATGCTGTGGAGTCTGCTTTCACATGGGGTAGCAGTCGTGTTTCGATCTCTGCGGCGATGCGTGCCATGGCATTCAGGTTGTAACCTGGTGGCGCATTCATTGAAGCAAAGACTTTTGGCTCTTCGCCTTCTGGCAAGTATTCCGCAGCGGGTGTCAGCCAAACCATCACCGCTGTGCTCAGTAGCGTTGTGATTGCGATGCACAGGTATCTGCTGGTCGTTGTGCGCAGGACACCATTGACTATCCGCATGGTCGCGCGATGGGCGCGCTTGCCAATGTGCCTACTGCTATCCAGGGGTTCAGTACTGCTGCCGGCAAAGCTCAGGCGCGCTGCAATCGCAGGCACTACTGTTACGGCAACCAGCATCGAGGCGAGTATGGCGGCAGAAATCGCGATGGCAACATCGGAATAGAGTTGCCCGGCTTCCTGTTCGACGAAGGCGACCGGTATAAAGACCAGCACTGTGGTCAGGGTAGAAGCAAAAACGGCGGGCCATACCTGGCGCACACCCTCGACCGCGGCGCGCAAGCGTTCAGCGCCCTTGCGCCGTTCCAGTGCAATGCTTTCCAGTACGACAATACTGTTATCCAGCGTCATACCGATGGCAAAGGCGATGCCTGCAAGCGAGATCACATTGATGGTGCGTCCGGCGAGCAGCAGACCGAGAAAGGCAACGATGATGCAAATGGGTATGCCTATCACGCCGGCCATTGTTGTTTTAAAGGAGCGCAGGAACAGGTACATGACGAATGTCGCAAGCAGTGCGCCGAGTATCAGGTTCTGCCAAACGTTGGCGATGGATTCTTCCACATACACCACATCGTCAGCCATGTGTTCGATACGCAGGCCCGCGGGCTCCAGCACTTCCCGGTTGATGGCGGCGACTTCGCCGGTTATCTCCCGCTTGATATCGATGACGTTGGCACCGGATTCCTTGCGCAGTGTCACGAACAGGTTCTCGTCGCCGTTGAAAGATGTGAGAGCCTCTTCCTCGAAATGATCCAGCTGCACGGTGGCGACATCCGACAGTCGTATAACGGCATCACCGCGACGCGCCAGCACCAGTGAGGACAGCTCACGCAAGTCTTCAAATCGACCTACTGTGCGCAGTAGGTACTGGCGCTTGCCGGCTTCCACAGTGCCGCCAGATCGATCCCGGTTGCGGCTGCGCAACGTGTCGCGAACGTCAATCAGCGAAAGCCCGCGCTGCGCCAGTCGCGCAGGATCGACCAGAATCTGGATCTGCCGCTCGACGCCGCCGTACACACCCACCTCGGAAATGCCCGCTACGCTGGCCAGTCGTGGTTTGACCGTGTCCTCCACAAAATCCAGCGACAGGCCCATATCGCGTTGGCGCGGATTGCCCGGAAGCGGTGTGATACTGAAAAACATAAAGGCATTGCTGGAGAAAGAGTTGGCATAGATACGCGGTTCATCCACTGCTTCCGGATAGGACGGCACCTGACTCAGGGCATTGTTCACCTGTATCAGCATCTGCGTGATGTCAGTGCCCAACGGAAACTCCAGCTCGATCTCGGCGCGGCCACTGTGCGCCGTCGCGACGATGCGCGAGAGATTGGGCAGGTTGCGCAGGTATTCTTCCTGCTCTACCAGAATTTCCTTTTCGACATCCTGTGGCGTGGCGCCGGGCCAGACGGTGCGTACGCTGATAACCCGTATGTCGAGGTCGGGTATCATTTGCACCGGTATACGCAGCGCCGCCACGATACCCAGCACGCAAATGATTAATACAGTGACTGTTATCAGGGTGCTGCGTTGGATAATGGCCGCGAGCATGATGTTACCGGGGCCGCTCGGGCAGTACTGCGATGCGCTGCCCATTTTGCAGTGCTTCGTTGCCCTCGACTACGACCTGCGCCCCGGCGGACAGTCCTTCGCGGACTTCTACCATGCCGTCAAATACGGCCCCGGTAGCGACTCGGGTTTCGATCGCCTTCAGACCGTCAGGCGTGTCTTCGACCACCCACACCACGGCGCGGCCATCCGGAAATTTCAGTATGGCATCGCGCGGCACTGTCAGGCCGCTGCGCCCGCTATCAAGCGTAAGTTGCGCGCGTGCGGACATACCCGGCAGCATTCTTGTATCATTGTCTTGCGCTGTTATGCGCAGCAGGAAAGTGCGAACACCGGGGTCGGTGACCGGGACGATAGTGGCGATGATGCCCGGTCGTCTCTCGTTCGCATTATCGCCCAGGTTATAGGTGACCGGCGTGTTCAGTGCTATATCGGCCAGATAGTCTTCTGATACTGGAAAATCCAACCGGAGATTCTGTGTGGCAACCAATGTCAGCACGGGCTGACCGGGGGTCACCCACTCACCCAGCTCGGTTGCCTTTGCGCTCACGACCCCGCTGAAAGGTGCGCGCAGTTGGTGGCGATCCAGGATGCCTTTGCTGTAGCCTTCCTCCGCTTCGGCGCGTTGCAGATCGGCGTCATCCTGTGCCACTTCGGCCTCGAGGTCACGCACCACTGATTCCGCGATACTTTGTTGCGGAATGAGTGCCCGCGCTTCCGTGAGACGCCGTTTGGAGTCAGACGCTGCCAAACGCGCAGTTTTTGCGCTTGCCTGTGAGCTTTGCCACTGCCGTCGTGCCAATAGCGGGTCCAGCTCCATCAGTATGTCCCCGGCCTTTACCTCGCTGCCAGCATCTACATGTAAGGCAGTGACCAGCCCCGCCGTCGCGCTGGAAAGCTGCGCGGCGCGCGGTGATGTCACTGTCCCGGTCACATATATCACTTGCTCGATGGGTCGTTCCGCGACAATGCCGACTCTGACGGGTGCGCCGGCATCCGGTTGGGCCAGCGCCGCCACGGCAAACAGAACGGAGAACAAGACGGAGAACACTAGCATCGTCGCGCGGATGCATTTAGACAAGACTGAAAAAAGAAGCACGCTGGACACCTGGTGTAGTCGAGGAAAAACGGTTGCCTGCAGGAGGGCTGGCTGTGCGGAATTTTCACATGTTTGAGAGTATTACGCTATTCCCCAAGCTATGGATTTGGTCAATCGTGCTGCGAGATGAAGGGCGACCGCCGGATCGGGGATTGCTGTTAGCGCACAATAACAGTTAGACCTGAATGGCCCTTATTGAAGCGGCTGGACCGGCGCCAACGCGAGTAGAGCTTTTCGGGACACGCCGTAAATGCATACCCATAAATACATACCGATAAAGAGGGGCAGGCTCTCCCTGTAGGCTCGCACCACGGATGGCCGCCCGCCCTTCACGGTTGCACGAAATCCGTGACCTCAAGATTAAAGCCCGACAGCGCGTTGAAACGCACGGGCGCCGACATCAGGCGCATTTTCCCCAGGCCCAAGCGTTTCAGAATCTGCGAGCCCGTGCCGATGAGTCGGTAGTTTTGCACACCCGCCGCACTGCCAGGCGTTGCGACACTCGTCGGTTCCGGAAACTGTAGTACCTCGGATAGTTGCTGGTGCGCACTGACATGCTGCCCGATCAATACGACGGCACCGTTATCTTCAGCAGCAATGACCTGCATGGCGCGACGGTAAGACCAACCCTGTTCCCCCTCGATACGAGTGCCAAGAACATCCCGCAGCGTATTGACCGTCTGCACGCGCACCAGCGTCTCGCGATACTCATCCATGGTCCCGCGCGTGAGTGCATAGTGCACTGTGTCGTCGATCAGATCGAGGAACGTGTGTAGCTGGAACTCTCCGAATTCTGTTTGTACGGTCTTGCAGTCGCGCAGCTCGATCGATTGCTCGTGCATGGCGCGGTATTGGATAAGGTCCGCAATAGTGCCCATGCGTAAATTATGTTTTGCGGCAAACACTTCCAGCTCAGGTCGCCTGGCCATGGTGCCGTCTTCATTCATAATCTCTACGATCAGGGCGGCGGGTTCAAAGCCTGCCATGCGCGCAAGGTCAACACCGGCTTCGGTATGGCCGGCGCGGCGCAGCACGCCGCCGGGCTTGGCAACCAGCGGAAAAATATGACCGGGCTGTGCGATATCGGCAGGGGAGGCATCGGCTGCAATCGCCTGCAGCACTGTATGCGCGCGTTGCATTGAACTGATACCGGGTCCTTGACGCTGTGCCGCGTCAATCGAGACGGTGAAGTTGGTTTCATGCTGCGAGCGGTTATCGCGCACCATCAGCGGCAATTGCAATTGCCTGGCGCGCTCCACCGTGATTGGCATGCAGATCAGGCCGCAGGCCTCGCTGGAGAAAAAAGTGATGATTTCCGGGGTGACAGCTTCTGCGGCGACGATAAGGTCGCCCTCATTCTCACGATCCTCGTCATCCATCAGGATGACCATTTTGCCCGCGCGAATATCATCGAGAATATCCGGTACGCTACTCAGTGCCATGTTGCGGTCTCCAATTGGTGCGACACGCACCTTACCAGGCTGTATACGTTGGCCGTCGGCAGCGGACTATAGCAGTTCGATGGCGACAGGGGTGGCTTCTCCACCGCCAATGCACAGCGCTGCAATACTGAGCTTCAGTCTTGCCGGCGCAATCTCTGCTTGCAAGGAACAGTCTTCGATAGCGCGCTTGAGTGACGCTATCGCAAAAAATCGCGCAATTTAGCCACAGGCGGGCACTTTTCTCAAGGCGCGCCCGGTACTTCAGGTGCGAACAGCTTGCCGCGCACCGCGTTGCGATATTGCAGCGGGCTCATGCCACTGTGGCGACGAAACAATTGTGAGAAATAGCTGACGTCTTGCAAACCCTGTTGCCAGGCGATGTCGCCTACTGTGAGGTTGCTGTGGCGGAGAAGTTCCTTGGCGCCGGCAACGCGAATACTTTGCAGATAGGTCAGCGGTGACATGCCGGTGGCGCGTTTGAATCTCCTGTGCAGGGTGCGTGCACTGAGTTGACTGTGCGCTGCCAGTTGCACCATGGACACAGGAGACTGTAGGTTCACCTGCAACCATTGTTGCGCCTGTGCTACCACTTCATCGTGATGGGAGCTGTCCGCTTCGTTCTGGTATGCGGCGGCGCGAAAGCTACGCCGGATTTCGGGTGAAAACTGACTCTCGATCGCTCTGGCGATACGACTGCCAAACCATTCCTCAACAATATGAACCATCAGATCGGCGATAGAGTTCACGCTGCCCACGCAGTAAATATTGTCACTTTGTGTAATCAGGTGCCGCATTTTCAGATCGACCTTGGGGTAACGTCGGGCGAAGTGCTCGAAGTAATTCCAATGTGTGGTGGCCGCTTTGCCATCAAGTAGTCCTGCCTCCGCCAACAGGTAGCTGCCTGTGCCAACACTGCAGATACGGGTGCCGCGCGATGCTTGCTCACGCAGTCGCGCCTGCCAGTTTGCAGCGCCGTTAAGGGCTGACAGCGGGTTGCGCCAGATGGCCGGGAGCAACAAAAAATCCAGCGCTGGGAGCTCTGCCAGCGTGGTATCGGGTTTGAGAATGATGCCGCTAGCCAATGTCATCGGCTGGAGATCGGAGCCTGCCAGTAGAAAACGCACTGGCGCTGCATCTCGATCACCGACGCTCGCTATCTGACTGGCAGCCTGCAGGATCTCCATCGGCAGCGTGATGCTGGTAGCCAGGGCCTGTGGGTAGAGAGCAGCGGCCGCTGTGCGCATGGCGTGTAACTCCTGATCTGAGTAGACTGTCCAAATTACCACAATAAGTGGCACTATCGACATGGTTAAAGGTAGATAGCAACCGTACACTGCTGGCAGGCGCAATGAGCATAAAGTCAGGGCAGCGATGAGCAGGCAGCGGTTACCGGTAATAGTGGGGTTCGGCGGGATCAACCCCGCTGGGCGCAGTTCTGGCCATCATGCGTATGCAAGGATGACCTACTCTGCGCTGTCTTCGGCGCAGCGATTGCGGACGCAAGACGCACTGGCGGTGCTGATGGGCTATGAGCCGGGTACCGCAGTAGAGAAAGATCTGCTGGACCACACGCTGGTGAGGCGTATCGAAGGCAGTTACTTTGATGTGAACAGCGTGCCTTGGAACCAGCGCCTTCCGGCCCACAGCGATGAGAAGCCGGTGATGTTCGATCTGGAGCGCAAGCATCTGCCTGATGTCATTCCGCCGCATTGGGTGGTGACCGGAACCTCCGTGACCCACGTCAACGTACAAATTGTCGGGCAACAGGATTTCTTGCTTCCCACCTATCGAGAGTTTGATGTGAAGTCGGCGGGTCAGCTGCCTAGCGGTTTTGAGCCGGGCAAGCTGTATCCATCGCGCAACCATCCGCGCGGCCTGCAGATGACCGTTTATGCGGCCTCCGATGCGCTCGGTAGTCTGGGCATTGACTGGGAGAATGTTGCTCGTCGTGTCGCAGTCGACCAGATCAGTGTCTACGCTGGCAGTGCTATGGGGCAATTGGATGCCGCCGGGGCCGGCGGCATGATCAAGTCGCGTTACAACGGCCTGCGCGTGACCTCCAAATACTGTCCATTGAGTTTTGCCGAAATGCCGGCCGATTTCATTAATGCTTATGTGCTGGGTAGTCTGGGTGCCACCGGGGCCAGCCTCGGTGCCTGCGCGTCCTTTCTGTATAACCTGCGCCATGGCATCGAGGATATTCGCAGCGGCCGTGCGCGCGTCGCGTTCATAGGTGCGGCAGAAGCACCAATCACGCCCGAGATCATGGAAGGCTATACCGCCATGGGTGCACTTGCTACGGAGAAAGAGCTGCGCCAACTGGATGGGCTTGAGGCAGGCCAAGAACCCGATTTTCGACGCGCCTGCCGTCCGTTTGCGCAGAACTGCGGCTTCACTATTGCCGAATCCGCGCAGATGCTGGTGTTGTTTGACGATGAACTGGCGATGGAGCTGGGGGCCACCCTGTTCGGCGCGGCAACAGATGTGTTTGTCAATGCAGACGGTCACAAGAAATCCATCTCTGGCCCGGGCGTGGGGAATTACATCACCATGGCCAAAGCGACGGCCGCCGTCCGCGCCATTATTGGCGACACTGCACTGCGCAGCGGTGGACTGGTGCAGGCACATGGTACCGGTACCCCACAAAATCGCGTCACGGAGTCTGAGATTCTCAGTCGCACGGCACAGGCCTTTGGCATCGACAGCTGGCCAGTGGTGGCAGTGAAGTGTTATCTGGGGCACTCCATCGGCGCCGCCGCTGGAGACCAGATCAGCACAACGCTGGGTATCTGGCAGCACGGGATATTGCCTGGTATCACAACCATAGATAGTGTCGCCAGTGATGTGCGGCAGGATCACCTCGGTTTCAGCAATACCCATCGCGAGATCGACACTGGCGAACAGTATTATGCAATCATCAATGCCAAAGGATTTGGCGGTAACAACGCCTCAGCGAGTTTGTTGAGTCCGCTGGCTACGCGGCGCATGTTGCAAACACGCTATTCCGCCAAGGAGTGGAAAGACTGGGAGCGCGCTAACGAAGGGGTGCGCGAGCGCCAGCAGGCCTACGACGACGGCATGATCGCGGGCACCATCAAACCTGTTTACAAGTTTGACCACGGGGTGTTGGACGACAGTGATATCCAACTTGATTCACAGGTGCTGACGATCGGTGGGCATCACGTGCGCCTCGATCAATCATCGGCATATGACGACATGAAAATCGACTAGACGCATCAAATAGCAGGCTGTTTTTCTTGAATCTTTCTAAACCCGTTGCGTTAAAAATTGCGGATCTTGCGCGTCCGCTCCACTTGCACGTTCACGGCGAGCAGGATCAATTCGTGTCGCGCCGGTTGAGGGAGGAGGGCGTATGGGAGCCCTATGAGACTTCCCTGTTGCTGGCGTTGTTGCGGCCGGGCGATGTAGTCGTGGATGTGGGCGCGAACATTGGCTATTTTTCTGTTCTGGCGGCCAGCGTGGTGGGTGATAAAGGTGCCGTTTTTGCTTTTGAACCGGACCCTGCGAATTATCAATTGCTGGAAGCAAATGCAGCATTGAACAATTTCCAGAGTCGCATCACGCTTGTGCAAGCGGCTTTATCTGATGCGGCAGGGCAGGGGCAGCTATTCTTAAGTGCCGACAATCTCGGCGATCATCAGGTGTATCAGGGTGAGGATGTGCGCCCTAGCGTCCCGATTACGCTGTATCAAGGTAGCCAGTATCTGGAAGGCCGCTTAGGGCGCCTGGACGTGCTAAAAGTGGACACCCAGGGTTCGGAATATCAGGTTATCGTCGGGTTACTGCCGCTACTGCTCAAGTTACAGCACAAACCGCGCATCATAGTTGAACTGACACCGCATGCGTTGCGCCAGGCCGGTGCCAGCGGTCGCGCGCTAATCGAGGTGCTGGCAACACTTGATTTGCCGATGTGGATCATCGACCATATTGAGCATCAGCTCCACCCCAGTAGTGCCGAGGCACTAGCACTGTGGTGCGACAACTGGGACCAAGTGGCCACAGCCCGAGGCTTTATGAATATCCTGATAGGCCGCATGGACTAAAAGCCTGTCGCAGCGCGCTCAAAATAACCGGCAAATGCTGGTATCATTGTCTTTCAATTTTCAGCAGCACGTTTTAATGAACGACATTCTGCAGTTTTTACAACACCGCAACTCGGCACCGAAGTTGGCGGCTCCAGCACCGTCTGCGGCGCAGATGCAGGAGATCTTTCGGGCGGCCATGCGCGCCCCCGATCATGCCTGGATACGCCCTTGGCGCTTCATTATTATAGAGGGTGAGCGGCGCCTGGCGTTTGGTGAGGTGCTGAAGGAGACCCTTTTGGCGCGCACGCCGGATGCTGATGAAACGGCCTGCAACAGAGCCCGTAATGCGCCTTTGCGCGCGCCACTGCTGGTGGCCGTTGTGGTCAAGCTGACCGAGCATCCGAAGGTTCCTTTTGCAGAGCAGCGTTTTTCCGCTGCCTGCGCCGCTCATGCCATATTGCTCGCGGTTGAGGCTCTGGGTTTCGGCGGCATGTGGCGCACCGGTGCTGCTGCATTTGACCGTAATGTCATGGAAAAGCTGGGCCTTGCCGACAATGAGGAAGTGATTGGTTTTGTTTACGTCGGCACCCGGGATGGCAATCCCAAAAATGTTCCCACACTGAATGCTGCTGATTTCGTATCGACTTGGTAGTATGTATCCACACAAAATAATGTTGAGAGAATAAGCCATGTCCCCGAGTTTTGAGACGCTTGAATTAACCATCGAAGAACAGGTGGCTACGGTGTTGCTGAACCGCCCCGACAAGGCCAATGCGATGAACGGTACGATGTGGGACGAACTGCAGCAGTGCTTTGAATGGCTGGATCAGGAGCCCTCCGTGCGGGCCGTCATTCTTGCGGGCAATGGCAAGCACTTTTGCGCTGGACTGGATCTTGGTGTGTTCGGGGATATGCAAGGATCTTCCTCTGATCCCGCGCGTCGCGCCGACCAGTTAAGGCGCACTGTATTGCGATTGCAGGGCAATCTCACTGCGATCGAGAAATGCAGGGTGCCGGTGTTGGCCGCAATCCACAGGACTTGCATCGGTGGCGGCGTGGACATGACCTGTTGTGCCGATATGCGCTATGCCACCGAAGACGCCTATTTTTCCATCCGCGAAATCGATATCGGTATGACCGCCGATGTTGGAACATTGCAGCGCTTGCCGAAAATTATTCCCGATGGCGTAGTGCGTGAACTGGCTTATACCGGTCGTAATATGGGGGCCGAGGAGGCCCGTGAAGTTGGTTTTATCAATAAGGTTTTTGATAACCGTGAAACCATGATGCGTGAGGTAACGGCAATCGCCCGCTCCATAGCGGCGAAGTCGCCACTGGCTGTGCGCGGCAGCAAGGAGATGTTGCTCTATTCACGCGATCACAGCGTGGCCGAAGGCTTAAACTATATCGCCACATGGAACGCAGGCATGATGAGTCAGTTGGATTTACAGGTGGGCATCACAGCGCAAATGAATAAAACGCAAGCGGTCTACGAAGACTAGTCGAGCGCAATGGAATATTGCCTGGTGCAGCTTATGCACAGTCGAAACCCTCGATTTTGCCGGTTCATTCTGGAGAGTAATCAATGACGTTTTTATCGCGGTTCAATAGACCGTGGCTGCACTTTATTGTGTTAGGTAGCCTGCTGTTCTACCTGCGAGGTGAGTTGTTTCCAGAACCTAAGCCGGTGATAGGCCCTCTGAGTGAAGCACGCATCGAGGCACTGCAGCAGCAGTGGTTGGCCAGTGTTGGTCGCCCGCCAACGGCGGAGCAGCTGGCACGCATGGCGGAAGTGGAGCTGGATCGTGATATGTTGTTTCAGCGCGCCAATGAACTGGAACTGTATCTCTACGATACGGTCGTTTACCAGCGTCTGCTGCTGAACATGCGGTTCCTGCAAATGGGAGAGGGCAAGTCAGATGATGAGTTGTATCAGGCGGCGCTGGACATGCGCCTGCATCTGAGTGATGAGGTGATCAAACGGCGAATGATACAGGTCATGGAGCAGTTGCTGTTGTCCAGTAATCCGCCGCAAGCACTAACCGAAGCGGAAATCGGCGCTGAGTTCGAGCAGCGCATGAAAGAGTTGCGGAGACCGCCACGCTATACGATCGAACATATCTATTTCAATCGTGAGCGCGAGGGTGACGCAGAGGCTGTGATCGCCAAAGTTCAGCAGGAGAACATGACAGCGCAACAGGCGCGACAACTGAGTTCGCCGTTCTTACCCGGCTATCAGTTTACCGCGCAGACCCCGGATCAATTGGCGCGTCACTTTGGCGGCTCGTTTGTTGAGAACCTACAGAATGCGAATCCACAGGCGGGTCAATGGGCTGGGCCGGTGCGCTCAACCTACGGCTTACACTATGTTTGGGTCGACGCACTGGAACCAGCAAGGGATGCTGCGCTGGAGGAGGTTCGCCCGCAGTTGCAACGCGATTTGGAGTCTCGGGCCAAGGACGCTAGGTTGCGCGAGAGCATCAGTGCCATGCGACAACACTACGAGATAAGACAATGAAGAGCTGGCATGCCCTGATGGCGCTTATGTTGGGCATTTGCGTTGCGCAAGTCGCTCACGCCCACCGATTTGCACCCTCCCTGCTCAATGTGCAGGAGATCGCTCCGTTACAGTACAACCTGGTTTGGAAGACGCCTGCGCAGGGGGTTAGCAGCGTCCCACTGCGACCCGTGTGGCCCGAATCCTGTGAGGTCAAAATTGCCAGCGCACCGCAGATGGAAGATACGGGCGTAGTGACTAGTTGGCAGCTGGACTGCATGCAGTTGGGCGAGGAGGGGTTAGTGGGCCAGACCCTCGGCGTCACCGGCCTGGGTGCTAGTCAGGCGTCGGCCATGGTCATGGTGAGCCTGCTTGATGGGCGGCAGTATCAGCAGGTATTAAATACTGAGGCGTCAGAATTTGTTATTCCCGCTCAGTCCTCTGCGGGCGATGTCGCTGGCGATTACGCCTGGCTCGGCATGGATCATATCTGGGGCGGTATCGATCATCTGCTATTTGTGTTCGGTTTGCTGCTGCTGGTAGGCGGGGGCAGCCGACTGCTCTGGACCATTACTGCCTTCACGGTAGGCCATAGCATCACCCTGTCTCTGGTGACGCTTGGTTACTTTGATTACCCGGTGGCGTTGGTGGAGTTTGCGATAGCGCTGAGTATCTTTATTTTAGCAGTTGAACTGACGCGCGTTGAAAAGCACGACGCCCTGTGGCGAAATCCATGGTGGCTGGCCGGTGGGTTTGGTCTTTTGCACGGCATGGGCTTTGCCGGGGCGCTCGTTGAAACAGGTCTGCCACAGGACAACGTGCCACTGGCGCTACTTTTTTTCAATGTCGGTATAGAGATAGGGCAGATTGCTTTCATCGTTGTTATTTTGGCGGTCTGGTACCTCATCAGAAAGCCGCTGGCGCCCTGGCGGGACAGGCTTACACCATTGCCGGTCTACATTCTCGGCGCACTATCAGCCATGTGGTGTATTGAGCGCGGATTGGAGGCCATACTGTCGTAATCCGAGACCCTGCTGGTGGGGGCCGTTATCGCTAGCGTAAAGTGGGAGAGATCATGTCGCAAAAAAACCGAAAACCGGCTGACAGGAAAAACAGCGACGGCAATGAAGCCAATCCGGAATCACTAGGTCGCAAGCACTATAAGAAAGAACTGAAACAGCTGCACATAGAGCTAGTAAACCTCCAGCGCTGGGTTGTGCAGAAGGGTTTGAAGGTGTGCATCGTGTTTGAGGGACGCGATGGTGCTGGCAAGGGTGGGGTTATCAAGGCTATCACCGAGCGTGTCAGTCCGCGTATTTTTCGGGTGGTTGCACTGCCAGCTCCCACTGAGCGTGAGAAAACCCAATTGTATTTTCAGCGCTACATAAAGCATTTCCCCGCCGCTGGTGAGGTCGTCATTTTTGACCGTAGTTGGTATAACCGTGCTGGTATTGAGCGCGTAATGAGTTTCTGTACAGAAGCGGAGGCAGAGAACTTTCTGTTGCAGGTGCCCTTAATGGAGCGTGCAATGGTCGACTCCGGCATGATCCTGCTAAAGTATTGGCTGGAGGTCGGCCCTGAGGAACAACAAAGGCGGCTGGAAGATCGTGTCGACGATGGTCGCAAGACATGGAAGCTCTCGCCGATGGACCTCAAGTCCTATCACCGATGGGATGACTATACACTGGCGCGGGACGCCATGTTCGTAGCGAGCGATTCTGAATGGGCACCCTGGCACGCCGCTAAGTCGGAGGACAAGCGACGGGTGCGCTTGAACGTTATAAGTCACTTGCTCGGATCTGTCCCTTACAAAGAACTACCCGTGCCCAGGGTTAAGCTCGGCAAGCGAAAAGTGGACAAATTTGAACCGACCATCCACCCCGTCAAATACGTGCCTGAACGCTATTGAGATAAGCCTCAGCCCCGCAAATTTGAGCTGATTGCCTCTTCCATTACCTCGTGGGTGAGCTCTGTAGAGATGCCCCTTTGCCCCGCGGCAGACGCCGACCGCCGTGCACAGACTCAAGGATTTGTTTTTTTTCGTTTAGCCATTTCGATAGACCATTTTTACATGCTAGGATTGCCGCGCTTTGGTCGTGGCAGCTTCAATAGCGCAGTCTCAGTTGCGCTAGTGCTTACAGTACCCTTACTATTTACTCCTATATTCTTAACGTTCTCACAGGCGAGGTTATGCCCGAATGCTGGATGTGTTGCAGACAGTGGCAGGTTTGGTATTGCTGGTTTTTGGTGCAGATTTGTTAGTGAAGGGGGCCTCGTCTCTCGCATCACGCTATGGACTATCCCCGCTGATGATCGGACTGACCGTAGTGTCTTTTGGGACCTCCATGCCCGAAATGCTGGTTAGTGTGACAGCGGGTCTGCAGGGCAGCGCCGATCTGGCTGTTGCCAACGTGCTGGGCAGTAACATGTTCAATATCCTCGTTGTATTGGGTGTCGCGGCTATGATCTTCCCGTTGCGGGTGCAAAGTTCGACTGTCGTATCGGAGATTCCGTTCTCTCTCAGCGCGGCCATCCTGCTGGGTTTTGTTGCGAATGCGGCCCTCTTTACCACCAAGCTGGAACTCAGCATCAGTCGTGTGGACGGCGCAATCCTATTATTGTTTTTCCTGTTGTTCATGGCATATATATTCTCGATTTCGAGCGCAGGTAACAAGGATAACTCGCAGGTTCCTGCAGCGTTCACAGTTACCCGGTCGATTGCTCTTATTTTTGCCGGTATGGCAGGTTTGTATTTTGGCGGCGAATGGGCGGTGGGTGGTGCGGTGGCATTGGCCCGCGACTGGGGGGTTGATGAGGCGGTCATCGGTTTAACGATAATCGCAATCGGTACCTCCCTGCCCGAATTGATGGCGTCTGCGGTGGCGGCTTACCGGCGGGAGGCTGATATCGCTGTAGGCAATGTGGTGGGCTCCAATATCTTCAATATCCTGTGGGTTCTGGGAGTCACCGCAAGCATCACGGCGTTGCCCTTCGATGCGGTCAGTAACTTTGACATTATCATGGTGATTGTCGCGACCATGCTCATCATTTTAGCTGTAGCGACTAGTCGTGTTGCCACTATCTCACGGCTATGGGGCGGCGTTTTTGTGTGTGTATACATTGCTTATATTGTGTATGTGGTACAACGCTAATTAGCGGGCTTGCTCAAACTTTTGGCATAGTGCAAACACACCATGAAATCTGAAATAACACCACTTTAGGGCCATTGTCAGCGCTGGTGGCCGGCTATATGATCATCGGCCTCGGGGTACTGTAACCGCAGAATATTTACCCGCCGAATCCGGCACAGTCCGCTTGAACAGTGACGGGATGTATCCCCCTCATAAAAGCAAGTCATCAAAGGGGATACCGCAGCATGGAAACGTTCATGTCAGCTGATGCCTGGATCACGCTGCTCGTGGTGCTGTGCAGCCTGGCTTTCCTGGTCAGCAATCGCTTCGCTCCTGAGATAGTGCTATTAGGGTCACTGACTGTTCTGTTGCTGACGGGTGTGCTCAATACATCACAGGCGCTTGCCGGGTTCTCCAACCCAGGCCTGATAACGGTGGCTGTACTGTATGTTGTGGTGGCCGGACTGGTGGACACGGGCGCAGTGCAGGCATTTGGTTCAAGGTTGCTCGGCAAGCCGCGCAGTATCGTTGGCGCGCAAACACGTTTGATGTTGCCGGTGATGGGCTTGAGTGCGTTTTTGAACAATACGCCAGTGGTGGCCATGTTGGTGCCAGTAGTGGAGGAGTGGTGTCGGCGCCACGGGCTATCCGTCTCTAAACTGATGTTGCCCCTTAGCTATGCCGCCATCCTCGGAGGCTGTTGTACGCTCATCGGGACTAGCACTAACCTGATTATTCACGGTTTGGTGTTGGAGCATACCGACCTTGGCAGTATGGGTTTCTTTGACATTGCGGCGGTGGGTGCTCCTGTGGCGATACTAGGGTTTCTCTATGTGATCACCGTCCAGCGGTGGTTGCTTCCGGAGCGTATACCCCCTCTATTACAGGGTGAAAGTGTCCGCGAGTACACTATTGAGTTTATGGTGAGCCGCGGCAGTTCGCTGATCGGCAAGAGTATCGAGCGGGCAGGACTGCGACATTTACCCGGCGTTTTCCTCGCCGGAATATGGCGCAACGACAACGTTATCGTAGCGGTATCGCCCGCAGAAGTCCTGTTGGCTGATGACCGCCTGGTGTTCGTCGGCGCGGTCAACTCGGTGGTCGAACTGGTGCGCCACCCCGGTCTGATCCCGGCACCCGAAAATCTGTTTGATCTGGCCACGCCACGCAGCAATCGCCAGCTTATCGAGGTCGTGATTTCTGCCATCTGCCCGATGGTGGGTCATACCATTCGCGATGCGAAATTTCGCTCACAGTATGACGCGGTGGTCATCGCCGTAGCCCGCAATGGCGAGCGCATTGACGGCAGGATCGGCGACATCATATTGCATGCCGGCGATACGCTCTTGTTGGAGGCGCGTCCTGCCTTTGTGCAGCAGCAGCAACACAACCGTGATTTTTTGCTGGTTCACCCGCTGCAGGGGGAGGCTGTGCCGCGCCACGACCGCGCGTGGTTGGCGGGATCAATACTGCTGGGTATGGTGGCGCTGGCAACAACGGGTTGGCTGTCCATGCTGGAGGCGGCGCTGCTGGCGGGCGGCTTGATGCTGGTAACACGTTGCACCAGTGCGGTCTCGGCGCGCGCAAACATCGATTGGTCGGTGCTGGTGATGATCGGCGCATCGCTGGGTCTGGGAAGTGCGCTGGAGGTGAGCGGTGCAGCGAATGCCCTTGCCTCTGGTGGTCTCTCACTGGTGGGCGAAAATCCGTGGCTGGCCCTGCTGGTGATCTACGCGCTAACCACCTTATTGACCGAGATTATCACCAACAATGCTGCGGCCGTGCTCATGTTTCCGATTGCGCAGGCCGCTGCAGAATCACTGGAAGTATCATTGTGGCCGTTTATCGTATGCCTGATGATGGCGGCGTCCGCGAGTTTTGCAACGCCCATTGGCTACCAGACTAATTTGATGGTCTATGGGCCCGGCGGATATCATTTTACCGACTATTTGCGCATCGGGCTGCCGCTCAATATAGTTCTTGGGCTGGTAACCGTGTTGCTTGCGCCACTAATCTGGCCATTTAGTTAGTTTACGCTAAAGGTAGAGCGAGCACGTAATGGCTCGCTCTCCGTGTTTACACTGCGGCTATTTCGCCACTGCAACAGCTTTGTAGATATCTGAAAAAAGTACCGCGCGCTCATCAATAACGATGGGTGTGTGCAGGCGGCGTGCAATGCCATAAGCCGACACGATACCCCGTATTGAAGCGTTGTGCGTCTCCACCACCACCACATGCTGTTCGCCATACTTCTTCATTCGGGCGAGCACGTCCCCAATGCTTGAGAGTTGGAACTTCTGGAAGTCAATGGCCCGTAATCGATTTCGAGGAGTCATCACAAACTGCACAGTAAGTTCTTCGCGTCGAAGTTTGGATACGCCCATCTCCTTGATGACTTTTTCCGAGACGAGGTCATCGAGTGAGATGACCCCCCGAAATGATTCCTGTGCATCGATAACCAGAAACATTTTGATATGAGTCCTGCGCATGATTTCACGCGCCTCATCTATCGAGGTATTTTGCTCCATCATCAGTGGATGTTGCTGCTTGAAGTCGGTGAATACCTCTAGTGCGGGACTGTGTAGGTCCAGTTCCACAATATTTTGCGGGCGCTGGATATCCCGAATATTAGTAGTAAAAAGGGGTTCCGCTTCTGTGAATACAGACATAACAGTATGCTCCAGGCCGGACCCAACGGAACGTGGCAGAGCGCATAAGGACGCGCTTAACACTGTGGTCACTCCGGCCAAAAAAAATGTAAAAGGTAAGGTTTTTTACGGAAGGAATTCAGTGTTTGGGAGGGGCGCGCGCCTGGCTGAGAGTGAATGCTGTCTGTATTACTAAAGAGACACTCGCCGAACGTGCCGGAGATTCGCTCGAGGAGGGCTGAGGTAGCCACTCAGGCGCGGGCTGAAATTTTGGTTTCTGGTCAGCAAGTTTATCTGGAAATAAGCTCTCAAGGCCGTTAATCGTCGGCTGAGGGGTAGAGAGTAGACTGTCTTTTGCGGTGATCGAACCGAAACCGTCGGGTGAGATCAAAACAGAGATCAGGACAAAAAATGCCGTGTTAAGAAAAGCTTTTAGTGTATTCGCGTTCACCAGTCTTTGAGGGTGTACCTGCCTCCGGGCAATACTGCATTGCTGTCGTAATCGAGTATAGGCCATGGCGCTATCGATCAGAGTGGCCAGGTCAAAATATTATTGGCAGTTTTGCGGATAAATTTAAAATGCCGCTTTTCTGCCGTCTTCGGAGGCGGCACAAGTGCGCCCCGGAGGGGCTCGTCACATCACCTCAGATCACATCACATAGTGAGTATGAGTAAATATCCCACAGAGTAAGCGCCGATCAGGTGGGGCGTGTAGCGCAGGTAGCTCATAAACCCCAGGCCTTCAATTTTGCTCATCATCAACACGCCGGACGCGGAACCGACCGCCAGTAACGACCCCCCTACACCCACGCAGTACGTGAATCCCAGCCAGTCCGTCAGTGGCATTTCCAGATTGGATTTCAACACGGCCGACGTTAGCGGTACGTTATCGATGACGGCTGAGAGGCCACCGATCATGAAATTGGCGACACTGGGAATAAACAGCGTGTACAGATGCGTAATACCCTGCAAAGCCCCGATTTCTTTCAGCATTCCAACGATCAGAAGGACTCCGAGGAAAAACAGCAGGGTATCGAATTCGATCTTGCGAATGTAGTCGATGATGGGCATGTCCGACTCGTCACGGCGCATGAACCGCGCCAACAGGAAAACAATGGACAGGCCGAAGATGAAGATCAGCAGCGGCGGCACATGCATGAACAGGTTAATACCCAGCGTCGACACGATGGTAGCCAAAAATATGACAGCCACGCAGATATCGAACCGCGTAATCTGCGTGATGACACGCTGCGGGGCCAGTCGACCTTCGAAGCCTGGCATCAAAATGAACGCCAGTAGCAAGCAGGCAATCAGGCCGGGTAACACAATAACAAACAGGTCGCTGATGCCTACCTTGCCGGACGTAAAGATCATCAGCGTGGTCACATCGCCTGTGATGAGCGCTGCGCCGCCGGAGTTAATGGAGAACACTGCCAGCACGGCGAGTTTGATATTGCTGCGGGTATTGAGGCGCAGAGACTGGATCAGGGCGATCATAACCAGCGTGGTGGTAATGTTGTCGCAGAAGGATGAGAGGATGAACGCAAATAGCGCCAGGCCCGGCAGCAACGCTTTTTGTGGCATGCTGCTGGGCAGCAGGCGATACACTGCGGATTCAACCATGCCGTGCTGATTCAAATAGGCAACGAAGGTCATGGCGGCGAACAGGAACAACCATAAAGAGGCGATATCGAGAATGTTTTCGGAAAATGCGCTCTCTACGGACTCGTGATCGGCAGCACCGACGAACAGCAGTATCCAACAAAGCGTGCCAAGGAACAGCGTGGATTTGGCCTTGTTAATATGAATAACGTCCTCAAGTACGATGGCCATAAAGGCCAGAACCGCCAAAAGGATCAATATCGAGTTAAGCATCCGCGTATTTTCCGCACCAGAGTCAGCCACTAGGGCCACAGGGGCGGCGATAGTACACGCAATAACGGGCGTCCTGATAGCGTGCAGATTTCACAGTTAAACCCTGCCAAAGTGCTTAACAGGACAAAGCTTGTTGGAAACATCGTTATTTGCAGGGGGGTGCTGGCAATTGAGCCGGTCTAACGCTACGGTGCGCAGCAGGCAGGGCGCGACGTCTGCGGTGGGAACCGGTCCGCAAGCTTCGCCGAGGCAACTACTCAGTACAAGTAAACAGGGGAAATCCAATGGCAAATACGGGCTTACAACTTCGTTCCACAGTGAAGAACGACAATACGCTGGAACTCACACTGGTGGATGAGCCCATTCCCCACCCCGGCCCGAATGACGTGTTGGTGCAGATAGAGGCTACACCGCTAAACCCCTCCGATCTTGGTTTATTGTTTGGCCCAGCGGATATCAGTACCGCCAGAGCGTCGGGTACTGCCGAGAGGCCCATTCTCACCGCTGATATTCCGCCGCAGATGATGAGAATGGTGGCGGCGCGTGTAGGGCAATCGCTGGCCGTGGGGAACGAGGCTGCAGGTACTGTCATAGCCGCAGGTGAATCTGACGCCGCTCAGGCGCTGATGGGCAAGCGGGTGGGGATTATCGGCGGGGAGATGTACAGCCAGTATCGCTGCGTCAACGCCTTTATGTGCCTGCCATTGGAGGAGGGGACTACAGCCGCCGAGGGCGCTTCATGTTTCGTCAATCCCCTTACGGCGCTGGCGATGGTCGAGACCCTGCGCATGGAAAATCATAAGGCCTTGGTACATACGGCTGCGGCTTCCAACCTCGGCCAGATGCTCAATCGTATCTGTATCAATGAGGGCATCGCGCTGGTCAATATTGTGCGTAAAACTGAACAGGAAGATATCCTCAAGGCGCTGGGGGCAACGTACATTATCAACTCAGGCGGCGATAGTTTTTACGATCATCTAACCGATGCCATTACCGAGACCGGCGCCACGCTGGCGTTTGATGCCACCGGCGGTGGCACACTGGCCAGCCAGATCCTTTCCAGCATGGAAGCGGCGGCGGTGCGCAATATGACTGAATACAGTCGCTACGGCAGTGATGTATTCAAGCAACTGTATATCTACGGCGCGCTTGATCGCAGTGCCACGGTGTTAACACGCGATTTCGGATTCTCCTGGAGTCTCTCGGGTTTTCTGCTGACGCCTTTCCTGCAGAAGGTGGGCATCGAGAAGAGTCTGCAGATGCGCGCGAAGGTGGCGGCAGAGATAAAAACTACTTTCGCCAGCCATTACACACGGGAGGTGTCGCTGGCCGAAGCGCTGTCGCTCGACGCTATTGCGGTGTATGGCAAACAGGCAACCGGAGAGAAGTATCTGATCACGCCACAGGAATGACAGACAGCTCAGCGGCTCACTTCGAGGGACCAGGGCTCGAACTCGGCACAGCCGATGTCCTCGTAGCCCTTTTTGTTCCAAACGTCGGCACCGGCGTTTGCCAACAGGAATAGTTGGACATAAAGCGCACACCGCGCGCGCAGGTCCGCAATGCCAGTATCGTTCGTAACGCGTTCTTTCAGCATGCCCACCGTCATAGGTTCTTTCACCATGCGCAGGCCGCCATCGGCGGCAGTATCCAGCAGCATCAGGTTGGGTCGTTGTCCCTCGTTGTCCCACGCCTGCCAGAGCGGAAGAGCACTGCTGCGCCCGCGCCCCGGTGCTCCGGTGTCGGCAAACTCAGACCAGTAGCTGCGCATTTGCGCGCCTAGCAGACCACGCCCTGGGATATTGTCACTGTTGTAAAGGCCCGGCACCTTGATGCCATCTTCAAAGTCATTGAAGATGTAGCCGACTTCGAGTCCGTGCCCTGCGCCTAACAGTTCACTGTAATCGACCAGCCAGTTCTTGCCGCCTTCATCCCAGTCCCAGCGGTAAGCGTAGACCGCTTGTCCGCCGTTGTTTGAAATTATTCTGGCGACACCATCAACGGCCAACGCTTTCCAGTTGTCGCTGAGGTAGGCTGCCAATGCATTGTAGGCCTGCGGATCTTTTATCTTCGGAATAAAGCCCAATTTTAGATCCACGAATTCCGGATTCTGCGCCAGGAAAAGTTTCATTTCGTCGCGGTTGGTGCCAGTGATCAGTGGCACGCTGTTGTAGCGCTTGGGGTCGCGAAACAGCGTATAAAGTGTTTCCCTGGGCAGGACTGTGCCGTCTCGGAAGCTCTGCGGCGCGCTGTACATGCCGGCGCCGCCACTGATGCCTTCAAGAACCTCTTCAGTGCTGCGGGAGTACATGAAACGGCGCAGCTCATCGCCGGACATCGAGGTCTGTAAAGATTTTGCGTCATCCTCGTTCGCGGCCCGGCCTGCGTGTTGCAGCTGTAGCGACAGCCATTCGCGGGAGCTCAGCTTCATCCCCGGTTGCGCTGCATCGTGGAAGTTTTCTGCGCGCCAGCGCGGTGTTGTGCTTACCGAGCCACTTTGCGAAATTGCGCGCTGAAACAAGCCCTTTGCAAGTGGTGATGCCATCAGTGAATAGACGTTGCGGCCGCCGGCAGACTCGCCAAAGATGGTGACCTTGTTGGGGTCGCCGCCAAAATTGGCGATGTTGTCCTGCACCCACTGGAGCGCCGCAATCATATCCAGGTTGGCGTAGTTGCCGCTTCCGTCCAGCGTGTCACGGCCTTTGCCGCGCAGGGCCGGGTGGCTCATCCAACCGAAAAAACCCAGTCGATAATTGAGGGTAACCAGCACCACCTGCTCGCCTGCGGCAAGTTTGTTGGCGGCGTAGGTGCTGGCCGTGCCGATGGTATTGCCGCCGCCATGAATCCAGAACATCACAGGGCGTTTTTCGGAATCTGCAGTGCTGTAGCCGCGCGGAGACCAGACATTGAGGTAGAGACAGTCTTCACTGCCAACCACCGCGCCACTGTCGTCGGGCAGACCGTCTAGCGGCCCCGATAACTGTGCACACGGATCGCTAAACGCGATGGTCTCTCGTGGGGTGCCCCAGGGTTCTACCGGTTGTGGCGCCCGCCAGCGTAAGTCTCCGATGGGCGCTGCGGCGTAGGGTATGCCTAACCATGCGAAGGTATTATCGGCGTCTTTGCTGCCCACTACCTGGCCTGCAAGTGTGGAGCGATGTGTGTCGGGATTTGCCGCTCGCACGGCGCGCTCGCGGTTGGGTGACGGCCAGTAGTAGGCCGCAACAACAGCAAACAGGATCAGCGTCACAGCAGCGAGGATCTTCTTCATGGCGCTAGTCCTCTATCAGCGGCGCGGGCGTCAGACGCTCCCTTGCGCACCGAGGTTATGCCTGAACAAATGCTAGGGATTACCCGGCCATTCTTCTGTAGGAATAAAAGGATACAGAGCAAGTCGGATACCTTCCTGCACACTGTTCTCATTATCCATGATGCTGCGCCGGCGTATGTAACGGCCTTTGGAGGATCGACTGTCGATCGCATCCGTAGCGTCGATACCACCGCGGCTCGAAAATACCGGCTCGAGTTGCATGTTGTAGACCGTCACTTGCAGCGACACCACGGCGGCCAGCATATTCCAGTCAAACTCTGCATTGACACTGTTGCCAGGCCCCTGCAGGGTCGGTGTGCGCGATACGCCATCCCAGCGTGCGATGTGCTTGAGTCCCTCGCTGAAGGCGACTTCAAATTCCACCAGATCGGTAAAGATGAAGGCGTCGAGTTTGCCTGATTTTTCCATCTCGTCGCGGACCTGGTGCATAATCAGCGCGAAGGTTTTGCGATTCAGTTTGCCGCTGGTCGGGTCGACCGGGTTGCCAAAAGCGCGTTCCGCGGTATTCCAGTGCTGCTCGAAATCACGCTGTGGCAGAACCTTGAAGCCATTGTCTTTCAGATATTGAGCCACCTGCGCATCGATGCGCGGTGCTTCTTTTTCCAGGTAATTACGGGATGACGTGCCCAGGTTCACATGGGCGATCACTACGGTCTTTATCGGGTTGGCGTCCAACTCAGCCTGGTTGATCTGGTAAGGAAAGGTGGTCGGGTTATAGGCAGGAGTGCTGCTGCAGGCGGAGAGTAGCGTGGTTGCCGCAACAAAAACAGCGAGATGGCTAAGTGATAGTAGGCGACGCATACAGTATTCCAATCCATTATAGTACCGGGCATGGTAGCAAAATCTGTCAGGGGACACAGTGCTAAATGGCAATACAATTATTTGTCAAACGAGCGGGAGCAGGGCCGGCAGTGGTGTTGTTGCATGGCTTGTTCGGTGCCGGTGGCAATTTGGGTTCGTTGGCTCGCGCCTTACAGGGCGCCTTCACTGTGTTCAGCGTTGATCTGCCCAGCCACGGCAAGTCCGACTGGCTATCGCCTCTGAGCCTGGCGGCGATGGCGAGTGCTGTGCAGCAGTGCATGGATGTGCAGGGCATGTCTGCGGCACATTTTGTCGGCCACTCGCTGGGAGGTAAAGTCGCAATGCAACTGGCCCTGCAGAGTGCGAAGCGCGTGCAGTCATTGGTCGTGGCGGATATTGCCCCGGTCAGCTATACGCCGAGCCATGAAACGGTGTTCGCCGCGCTGGAGTCTGTTGTCGCATTGCCCTGCGCCAGTCGCACGGAGGCCGCGACACGCATGGCTACGCATCTTGGGGAAGAGACCGTAATCCAGTTTCTGTTGAGCAGCCTGCACCGCGATGGGCAGGGAATTTACCACTGGCGCTTCGATCTGGACGGGCTGCGTGCCGACTATCGTGCATTGCTCGCGGCTCCCGAAGGCGGCTCGATGTACTCTGGCCCGGTGCTGTTCATCAAGGGCGCGAACTCTGACTATATTGCGGAGCAACACTGGCCAGCGGTGCGGGCGCTTTTCCCCTCGGCAACGGTAAAGGTCATGCCGGGCTGTGGGCACTGGCTACACAGCCAGAAGCCACAATTGTTCAACGGCATTGTCGCGCGCTTCCTTGCGGCACAGGAAGGACGTAAGCTAGGCAAAGCTTTTTCCAATCAACCAATCACTGAATGAGAGATAGATCGCTGTGAACTTTAGCTTGGGGAATGTAGTCGCTCTCTTCGTGCTCGGCATGCTCTGTCTGCATTTTCTCGGGTCTGTTCGGGTGCGCGAGTTGGCCGTGCAGGCGGTGGTCCGCGCCAGCAAGCGCGACGACTTCCAGCTACTTGACCAGTCAGTGCATGTGCAGCGTCTTTCAATGAGCCGCGATGACACTCGGCGGTGGCGGATATGGCGGCAGTATCGATTTGACTACAGCTATGATGGCGTAGAGCGCCGCCAGGGTCATGTAATCATGCTGGGTAAGCAGTTGCAGTCTGTCATAGTATCCGAGAGAGCCCCGGTACTGCATTAGCGTCGGCGGTGGCTTGTAGGAGCAAGCTGCCGACGCTGAAGAGTTCTTCAGATATTTACTTTTTAATCTGCGATTCCAGCATATTAGCCACTTTCTGCCCGTAGGGTGGCAAGGTGCCTGCCAGCTTCGCCATATCCACGAAACCCTCGCGGTACACGCCGCGCGCATGACTGAAGGTGCGGAAGCCATCGCGGCCGCGGTAATTGCCCATGCCGCTGTGACCGCTGCCACCGAAGGGCAAATCGTCACAGGCCACATGCAGGGCGATAGCGTTCACAGCCACGCCACCAGAATGGGTTTCGTTAATGACCTTGTTCTGCTCCGCCTTGTCTTTACCGAAGTAATACAAGGCCAGAGGGCGCTCGCGCGCATTGATAAAGTCAATGACCTCCTGCACGTTGTCATAGGTTTTGATATTGAGCATGGCGCCAAAAATCTCATCCTGCATACAGGCCAGCGTATCGTCAGGATTGATCACCATATGCAGGGCGATTTTGTGTTCTTTTTTGTTGGAGAACTCCTCGCCGGGCGGGCACAGCGAAATGATACGTGCGCCACTTTTCGCCGCTTCAGTGATGTAACCCTTTACTCGTTCATAATGGCGCTCGTTGATGCAGGCTACAAAGTCGGGATTGCCCTGCACAGTCGGGAACTGCTCAGCAATGACCGCCTTGCAGCGGTTGACGAATGCTTCCAGTCGACTTTGTGGCACAAAGCAGTAGTCCGGGCTGACGCACAGCTGGCCTCCGTTCATGGCTTTGCCTGAGATGATGCGCTCGGCGGCGGCATGAATATCGCAATTCTCCCCGACGATGACCGGCGACTTACCGCCGAGTTCCAGTGTCACCGGCACCATGTTTTCTGAGGCTGCGCGCATTACCAGGCGACCGATACTGGTCGCACCGGTAAATATCAGGTGATCCAGCGGCAGTGCAGAAAATGCAGCGCCTACGTCGGGGCCGCCAGTTACCACGGTTATTTCTGACTCTTCAAAATACTGGGCAAATAGCGTCTGCATGATCTCGGCGGTGTGCGGTGTGTACTCGGAAGGTTTGATCATGGCGCGGTTGCCTGCGCCGATTACATCTGCCAGAGGGCTAAAGATCATATTCACCGGAACATTCCAGGGGGTCATGATGCCGACCACACCCTTGGGTTGATAGTGCACGTGAGCCTTGGCGCCAAGGAAATTCATCGGCATAAAAGGCGAGCGCTTCTCTGGCTTCATCCATTTTTTCAGGCTTTTCTTAACGAACTTCAGGCTGCCCACAGAGGTCATGATATCGGTCATCAGGGTCACGTAGCGCGAGCGACAGCCGAAGTCCTTTTCCACGGCCTCGCAAATGGCATCTTTGTTATCCACCAGCAATGCAATGCAACGGTCAAGGCGATCAATGCGTGTGGCAAGGGCGACAGGGCCCTCGGCACGAAACGCGCGCCGCTGGTTATCGAGTATGGCTTGCAATTCAACGGCGGCAGAATTTTCTTTCAGTGATGCGTTCATGATGGATTCCTCTTTCAGCGTTTACGCAGTGGTCTTGGCAGTGACAGTGTCCGCGGATGCGGCGGGCTTGCGTTTTTTGCGCAGTGGCTTTTCGGTATTTGCTAGGGGCAATGCGATTTTGATCCCGGCATCCTGCAACAGCATGTCTGCGCATTTCTCGCCGATCATAACCGCCGGGGCATTGGTGTTGCCTGACGTAATCGTCGGCATGATGGAGGCGTCTGCCACTCGCAGGCGCTGAATGCCGTGCACGCGCAGTCTCTCGTCTACCACTGCCATTTTGTCGACGCCCATTTTGCAGGTACCCACGGGGTGGTACACCGACTCTGCTTCTGAGCGCACATAGTCCAGGATTTGCTCATCGGTTTTTGCCAGCGGTCCCGGCCTGAATTCTGTGCCCCGGTATTTGTTCAGAGCCGGAGCCAGGAAAATATCGCGAACACGCTTGAAGGCATTGATAATCGCCTTGCGGTCATTTTCAGTGTCGAGGTAGTTGGCTTTAATGGCGGGCGCTACAGCTGGATCCGCACTGCGGATATGCACACTGCCGCGGCTCTCAGGCCGCAGATGACAGACTGTAGCCGTAGTGCCTGGCGTGGGTTTCAGGTTGCCCTTGGCGTCCGGTTCGCTGGCCGCGGGGGCGAAGTGTATCTGTGCATCAGGCCTGCTCTCCTTGGCGTTAGTGCGAAAGAATACCCCCACCTGAGCTGCCGGATGTGCCAGCAAGCCGCGGCCTTTCATAAAGTACTTCACCACGTTTTTGATCATAGCCAGTGGGCGGCTCTCTTCGTAAAACGTCAGCACGCCCTGCAAGCCCTGTTGAACGTTGATTGTCAGATGATCCTGCAGGTTTTCACCGACGCCCGGCAGATGATGTTTCACCGGTATTCCCAGCGCTTCAAGATGTGCCTGATCACCCACGCCAGACAGTTCCAGTAGCTGCGGTGAATTGATGACACCTCCGCACAGAATGACCTCTTTGCTGGCATATGCGCGTTCAATACGGGCGTCTTTTTTGCCCTTACCCATACCTTTTTCGGCAATGGAATACTCCACCCCTGTAGCGACCCCGTCTTCAATCAACACCTGTTGGCACAGCGCGCCGGTGAGTATGGTGAGATTGGGGCGAGCCTGACACTCGCGTAAAAACGTCCGTGCGGTGCTCTGGCGTTTGCCTTTGCGTATGTTGGTCTGGTAGTACCCGGCACCTTCCTGTGAGGCGCCATTGAAATCCGTGTTGAATGGCAGTTCACTCTGAATGGCGGCCTGTATATAGATATCGGCGAGATCCAGTTTTTGCTCGTCGGCCACTTCCTCAACCCATAAGGGGCCACCGTAGCCGTGGTAATCATTGGCACCTTCGGCCTTGTGTTCCGAGCGTTTAAAGTAGGGAAGTACCTCGTCGTAGGACCAGCCGGTATTGCCCAGTTCGCTCCAATGATCATAGTCCTCTCGCTGCCCGCGGATATAGACCATGCCATTGATGCAGCTGGTGCCGCCCAGTACTTTACCGCGCGGCCACGAAATACGCCGATGATGCATGTTGGGTTCGGGTTCGGTCTCGTAGCACCAGTTAACTTTGGGATTTTTCATCAAGAAAGCGAAGCCAAGGGGGATATGGATTAGCGGCGAGCTGTCCTTGCCGCCTGCTTCAATCAACAGGACCTTGCGGCTGGCTTCGCGCGATAAGCGATAGGCGAGGGCGCATCCGGCAGAGCCGGCGCCGACGATAATATAGTCGTAGCTTGAGTGAGATTCGGCCATAAAAAACAACCCTGTTATCAGTGGAAACGTAATGACTTCGCGCGACCGGCGGAAACATTGCTGGCGGGCGCCAATAGACAAATGTACAAAAAATGATTATTGTTCATTAATTGCAGTGGGTCAAGGTGGCGGTGGCAGTAATGCCGGATAAGCAGTTCAACGCATTGGACTATAATGATCCAATGGTAGTCAGGATACTGGATGCCGGGGAGCAGTGTGTTAACCGCTTCGGTATTCGGCGCACGTCCATGGGTGAAGTGGCGCGTGTCGGCAAGCTGTCGCGCGGTTCCATCTATCGTTACTTCAATACCAAAGAAGACCTTGTGGAGGGGGTTTTCAGGCGTCGCCAGGAATTCTTTTTGAACCGCACCGAGGCGCAGTTAGTCAATGAGACGAATCTGGTAGATAAGGTCACGCATGCCGTGTTGGCCGGCCGCAAAGATATGCGGGAAGGCATCTTCGGCGCGCTGGCAGAGATTGAGCCAGAGACGATGGCGATGATGTTTCTGGATCCGCGCTTCTACCAACGCAGTTTGTCCTTCTGGCCGCCTCACGTGCATATGGCGCAGGCAGCGGGCGAGATCAGTGCAGACCCCAGCGTGGATTTCATCACCGACCTCATCGTGCGGCTAGCCGTGTCGCTGGTCATGTTCCCCAGCATGGTCGTTCAACTCAAGTCGCGGAAAGCCTTGCAGGCCTATCTGCAACAGGCATTGAACGCGAACACAGTGAAGCAGTTGCCATTTTGATGCATCTAGGCGTCAAAGCGAGTAGAGACAGCCAGGACCGTCTGAGCCCAAAGAGGGTGGGGCGGCCATCCGTGGGGCGGCCCTCCGTGGGGCGGCCCTCCGTGGGGCGGCCATCGGCGCAGCGAGCCTAGAGGGAGGGGTCTGCCGCTCCTGCCTTGCACAGTTCCAACCCGGTCCCCTTTAATTCACCCCCAAGTGCCACTTTTGGCCCCCTGCTAAGTTCCATCCATACCCGATTCGAGAGATTCCGTAACACTTTAAGCCGCCATCATTTTTCCACAGAATCTGTGGATAAGTCAGTGAGTAAATTGTTCAGCCAGCCCTCAAGTCCCGTTAAACAGGGTATTGTTACAGATTGGTTAAAATTTGAACAATATATAAAATAACATAAATATCAATAGGTTACAGCGTTAACTTCAGTATCTTAATGTAAAGAAAAAGCTAACTGCGTGAAATCGTCATTTGCATTGTGTGGTGTGCACAACATTTGTGGAGGTGCTACCTCAAGTAACTTTAGTGATTATTTTGGGAACATTCTGGGGAGTAGGGCGGAGTCACTTTTTTGTAACCAATTACGAAAGTACTGATTGCGTAGTCTTATCTCATTCGTCAAGTATTTTCGGACATGTTACCGATATGTGACAGTTTCATCGGCTCCGCGTCCTGGGCTGCCGTAATGTGACAGCCCAGCGCTGGGATGTCAGTCGCCCCGGTAAATACAACCGCTGGTGCAGGTCTCTCTAATTTCAATTTGAGTCAGTAGCGGCAACGCCGGTTTGAGCTTATGCCAGATCCAGCGCGCGATGTTTTCGCTGGTCGGGTTGTCAAGGCCGACGATGTCGTTCAAGTAATGGTGATCGAGCTGATTATAGAGGGGTTTGAAGGCCGACTTTAGTTCGGCGAAATCCATGACCCAGCCGTCCGGCTCCGGCGCATCACCCTGCACCACCAGGCGTACTTGAAACGAATGACCGTGCAATCGTGCGCATTTATGCCCCTCAGGAACGTTGGGTAGTCGGTGCGCTGCTTCAAAGTGAAACTCTTTGTAGATTTCCATGATCTTTTTGCTCTAGATGTATTGGCTGGATCGGTGCTTCATATACAGCACCGGAATCTTCGCTCCATCGTGATGGGCTCGCGATGATGATTTTACTACTAAAATCAAAGACTTTTAATATCTCCGATTTTTAACGAATTTGCCGAACGAGGTGTTGACCACTCAATCAGAATCTCTATAATGCGGCTTCTCGGATTTTGGGGTGGTTAGCTCAGCTGGGAGAGCATCTGCCTTACAAGCAGAGGGTCGGCGGTTCGATCCCGTCACCACCCACCAATTTTCCTGAGAGTTTGTCTACCGTGGAGCGGTAGTTCAGTTGGTTAGAATACCGGCCTGTCACGCCGGTGGTCGCGGGTTCGAGTCCCGTCCGCTCCGCCATTTATTTGGCCGCAAGTTACTGATTTCATTCGATACCGCCATTCTTGAGTTCTGATTGTGTCGGTTTTCTGTCGGTGTCGAACCGCGAATTGTCTTTTTTCCCTGCCCATTCCGCCATCCATTCCGAATACGTCCGCAAAAACATTTCTACTGAGTGCCCGAGCTGCCCAGCGGCATCTGCTGGATCTATTCCTGAGCTAAGTAATTCAGCCGCCCTGGTGTGTCTGCAGGTGTACGGAATTCGATAGGGTATCCGTGCCCGAGCGTGTGCTTTCTGCCATGCCACATTGAATACGTCTGTGTCCAGATATGGAGCTCCACTGGTGTTGACGAACATTTGCTGCCCGGCAAAGCGTGACGGTAGATCCGCAAGATAGCTGCGGCACCATGTCGGCACAAAGACGGTTCGCCTGACGCTCGTTTTAGTGGTCGACTCTTTGCGGCGCCGGGTGATCTGTTTGGTAATGCTCAGCTGCTCACCGTCATAATCCGCCCACTCAAGCCCCAGCGCCTCGCCTGGTCTAAGGCCGGTGGCAAACAGCAGGGCGAAGTATGCGCGGTTCTGGCCCTCCAACCGGTTCAGCAGGGCATCACGCTCTGCTGGTAGGTAGCGATCGATGGGGGTGCGCTGCTGGCGCTTTAGTCTCACGCCGTCCGCAGGGTTGGGGTTCACCTCTGCATAGGCCAGAACGCCCCTCAGAGGGATCAGGATGTTGCGCTTTGTCTTTGAGCTGACCGGCACCGCTGCCAGTACGGATTTGATCGCACTGGTGCTGATTGACGATACCGGCGATCTTTCAAACTTTGGCAGCCAGTACCGGTTCAATATGCCCACATAGCTCATGCTGGTGCTGCGCTTGGCTTCGAGGGTGTTCATGTATTCCTGGGCAACCATTGCGAATGTCTTAATACCTGTATCGTCGTCATGAAGAGCGATGCCCAGGAGACTAACCCATTTGTATACGAGGGGATGCGGATGAATAACCTGGCTAACGTGGGCAACATGTTCGGGACAAAAACCAACACTAGCACCAGCGACCCAGGCATTGGTAATGTTGCCTTGCAGTTGGGCGCGGCGTACCTTACCGGAGGTGGCAGTCTTGCAATGGGCGCAGCAGCAGGAGCCAGCTCGGACGGCCTGGATTATTTTGATACCAGCCAGTACGCCGGGATGCGCCGCTAGTGACGCCAGCTAGAACACCTGTCTTGAGCCCATCGGGCAGTTGCGCTGGTACGTTAGGATCGGCGCCCGCGAGTCGTACGCGTTCTGGCACTGTACTTGAGGTGATATGTGCTGCGGAGCGCGCTGATTCAACTGGCTCGCATTGTGCATCCCCTGCGACCAAGCCTGCTGCTGCTGCGGGGTCATATTGCACCCGGCAACCAAAGCACATAACCCTACTATCACTAATTTGTTCATCGCTATTCTCCTCTGGGCGATTGTCTCAAATGTACTACCAAACAGCGTGAGGTATCAATATGCCCCTATACAACGAAGATGAAAACCGACGATTAGTCGCAGGACTGCTAGCCCAGGCGCAGCCTGAAGTTAATATGGGCGTGTTAGGGCGGCGCCCTGCGCCACAGATGCCGATGCAGCAGCCGATGCAGCGCCCGCAAATGCCCCAGCAAGCGCCCCAGATGGGTGGGCCGGCACCGCAGCAGGCAACCTTCGGGGATTTTTTCGGTGTAGGCCCGCAGGCGCAGCAGATGCACCAGCAAGGCATGTCTGACCCAAGAGGTGCAGCATGGGGGCAGGCGCTCCACAACATCGCACAGATGAACATGGGCGGCATACCCAGCCAGTCACCGTTTGGCGCTGCCAATGATGTGCGCGCGCAGAACGCCTTACTGATGCAGACCCGCGCCCAGCAGATACAGCAGGAGCAGTACCGCAGTCAGCAGATGCAGTATCAGGACATGCAGCAGCGGATCGCGATGGCGAGGCTGGGCCAGGCGGGTGCGCCGAAGATCCAGAGCCTTGGCGGTCTTGGTTACGGCGTAGTAAACCCTGATGGTAGCTATCAAGTTATACCCGGCAGTCAGCCCGCAAGCGCTGCCGGAGGGGACGGCCCTGCCTCGCTACAAGAGATGGCGTGGCTTCAAGACCCTGCCCGCACAGACGCAGACCGCGAACTGTACTTCCAGAACAAGCGCAGCGGCTCGACGTTTTCTTCTGGCGGTGGCGGCGTAAGCTACCGGGGCCCCAATGGCGAGCTGATCCAGCTTGTGACTCCAGGGGACGCTACTAAGGCAGACGCCAAGGCGCAAGGCGCCTCAGCGTCAGCAGCGAACTGGGCAAACTACGACGACGCGTTCGCGCAGAGCTTCCCTGCCCAGCAAGAGGGCCTCAAGAACATCTTCGGCTTCACTGGGCAGATGCTGTCCGAGTTCCAGGGCAAGGATCTTGCGGCGCAAAGTGGTCTCATACAGGGACGCTACGGCCCGCTGATTGATGAGACAGCGGCCTACATCGACACCATGTCTACGATGGTCAAGGTGCCGCTGCTCAGGGAGGCGGGCCTGAACCCGGTCACAGAGCAGGAATTCGCCACGATTAAAAGCACGTTGGCCGACTTCAAACGCGACCCTGCCGCAAACACTGGCGCACTCAAGGCGCAGATGGACTACTTGAGACCTAAGCTGGCCGAGTTGGAAAGGCAGTCCCGTCACTTTAACCAGTACGGCACACTGCGTGGCTACGCGCAGACCCGTGCCGGCGCGTTCCCTGACTACAGCGTGAAGGATAACCAGAGCAGAGGCACTGTCGATCTCGACGGTCTCCCGGAGGATTGAAATGGCAACGCGTGAAGAAGCACTGGCACTACTAGACGAGGCGACACAGAGTGGGAAAGTCAATCGTGCGAATGAAATTCGTAGACGGCTGGGCATGTCTGCTATCAACGAGAGCGGCGCATCGTTCTCGGATCGCACGGCGGTCGCCGCCGCGCGCGGACCCGGAGCCGGAATGCAGACCCTGCAGAACCGATACGGGCAAGGCAACGTGCAGCAGTTCGGGCCAGACAACTTCCTCTTAGAGAATGACCGGCTATTTAACCCCCCAGGCTTTGATATGGGCGACATGAGCATGGCGGTCAGGCCTGTGGCCGAGGCCCTCGGCGGTCTTTCTGGCGGCGTGGAGGGCATGCCCGGCGGTTTGCCGGGGATTATGGCTGGCGCCGGACTGGGCGGAGAGATGGCTGGAGAAATGTACGACACCGGGATGCAAAACTTTGCGGGATCTGCTGACACTCGAGGCGCTGGGGCGCGGCTTTTTGATACCGCTATGGGCGTTGGGTTTAACTCAATGGGCGGATCAATGCCTCCCGCGCAATTGCCGGGTCAGATCCTTGGCGAGGCGGGGGACATGGCTCTACGCAGAGCGCTGAGTGCCGCAGATATTCCACCGCTCACACCAGGGCAGATGGGTAGTCACGGGGGTCAGATGGTTGAGGGGATGGTAGAGTCAACCGCGACAGGGGGCCCTGTGCTTGACCGGCAACGACAAGGGGTTTCTGATGCGATGGATTCGTACATCGACAACACGTTCCCAGTGGAGCACTCACGCAACCAGATGGGCGGCATTGCGGCGCACTCAGTGACTGATGTGGTTGGCGGTAAACGCGAGACAGTGAGAGCCCTCTACCAAAGGCTTGACGACTTAATCGGGTCGGTCGATGAGGGGCGCATATCGATACCTGCGAGTCAGCGCCTGCTTGAGGACTTTGAGCGCAGGATGGCGAGTGATCCAGAGTACGCCGGGTTGATCAATACAGACCCTGACCTGTCGCGCTACATCAAGACACTCAGGGACGCACTAAAGGAAACCGAGCCAACATTCCGGTCTGTGCCGACAGGTAAGCCCAGAATCGGATCTACTGGCTCCGTGGTTACACCCTACGCTGATGAGTTGGTAGACGAGGGGCGAGAGGCTGCGTTCCCTCTGTACGACACTATCAAGCAGTTTAGGACCACTGTGGGCGCGAACATGACGCCGCTGCACATCGCCTCCACTGGCGGCGTGGACGCCGAGAAGCGCAGGCTGTATGGCGTACTCAGCAGGGACCTTGCGGACGGCGCCGAGGAGCTGGGCGGGCCTGGTGCAGTGCAGGCCAGAAGTCGGGCCGACAGCTACTACAGCGCACTCAGCAACCGGCTAGAGCGCATCGACCCTGTGTTCAAGAGTGCGGACAACCCGTCAGCGGTCTATGACGCCATGTCCACAATGGTCCTCAAGAACCCCAAGGGCCTGACCTCCGTCAAGAAGACGGTGGAGCCTGATGTGTGGAACGAGTTCTCGAGCACCTACCTGCGCCGTCTGATGTCAGCAAAGCCTGGTGCCGAAAATGCAACAGGCAACGCGATGTCGTTCAGCACGATCGCGACCAACCTGAACCGGTTGAAAAAGGACTCACCAGAGTCGTACCAACTACTTGCCGGTGACAGTGTTGACGCGCTGGACAACATAATTGTGCTCTCCAATAAGTTGCGAGAGAGCGAGAAGTTTTTCAACCGATCACGGACCGCAAACGCGGTGAACCTGCCGATGACACTGGGGTCATCCGGTAGCGCGGCGGGCATGGGTTTCCTTATAGGCAACTCGCCAGAGGCGGCGGTAGGGGCGGGCACTGCGGCGCTGGCGGCGAACACTATGATCCCGTGGCTGACATCCAAGGTGCTCACTAGCCCAACGATCCGCAACGCGTTGGGCAAGATGCCGACCAAGTTGATGGGGGATATCACGCCGTCAAGGATTGCCAGGGCATTGATTGCAGCGGGCGCTGACGAGGCTGATGTCGCGGAACTACTGACGATGGGCGATGGCTAAACTTTTCTCAGGCCTCGCACAATGAGCGGGACACAAAAAAGGTATAGCTGCTGCGTCTCCCAGCCGGTGCGGTACGCGACCACCTCGTGGTAGGCGTTAATGGGGACCCACCGCCAGCAGTAGATATATTTCATATTTGCAATGTAGCACAAGGATTAGAACTATGAACAGATTCTGGAATCAAGCGCGCGGACTGGGTGATGCTGCCCTGACACTAGGGTCACCGCTGGTCGCTGATCCCATTGCCGGTTGGGCTGGAATTCTCTCGGGCGGTGACGCTAACAGGGTCCGGCGCGTTCAGGATGCGATGCAGTGGGAGCCCAAGACCGATGAGGGTCGGGAGTACCTTGGCGCGCTCAGCCAAGGGGCGCAGGCAGCGATGGACTACCAGCCTCCGCTATCAAGCAGGACCATTGGCGGCGACCTGCAGGCAGTCGGTGACTGGTGGCGCGAGGATGCCATACCCGGTATGCAGGGCGCGTTTGGTGACGAGGTTGGCGCTGGTATCGGCGCGGGTGTTTTGGGTGCTGCTGGGGCGCTGCCTTTTCCCGGACGCTCCGGCGGATTACTGCGGGCTGCGGACGACATCCCTTTGCCCAACACCGCATCCGCTCCGCTTGCACTACCCAACCCCACTGCAGCGGCCACACTGAACGCTATAAAGCGGGAGGCCGCATGGCAAAAGCTAGAGCGTTCTGCAAAAAACGCAGGTATTAAAAGGAGTAAGTCCACAGGCCAATATGTTGGCGGGCCAAACGATATTCTAAGCCCACAAAAAAGATCCGCTGTTGTCAGGAAATATGACCAGCGCACTCAAAATGCGATAGATGCAGGGATACCGCCGGGGTATTTTTATGAGCAAGGTCGTGGCATTTTATCTGATATCACAGATTCTCCTGCTGACCATCTCCAGGTAGCGCAAGCGATGGGACCAACATCGACTCAAGTTGGACCGTATCAAAACACCAACTATATGATTAGGGCATTTGATCAGCAGGCTATGGGCGTGCCAACCTCGGTGACTCTCTACCCCAACTCATTGCGTCGAACAATGGACTCCGTGCTTAACAAAGAAGACCCCGTCAAGGGCTATAAGGTAGATCGGTATAGTCAATTGCTTGGCCCAGAAGATACAACTGTAAACCCGCTGCAAAATATGCCGCCAAATGATCAGAGGGAGGGTTTTGGGTCAGGATTTGCTTATGGTAAGGTGCCATCCGGTCCAGCTCAGGTGGCATGGTCTGATGATATCCGACAGCGCGCCAATGACATCACAAACTCACGGCGAGTGGCGCAGGGTCTGCCTCGGCTAACCCTAGAGCAACAACAAGAACTGCACTGGGCAGCGATAGGCGCTGAGAGCGAAGGTAGGCCACTAGTGCTACGCGGCAAAGATACAGTACAAGGAAGTCTGCCCGCCTTTAGTGTCCAGCATGCCTGGGAGGCAGAGCCAGGTGCATCGGCAGGCGTTCAGCGCCAAATGCCAAAAGAAGATTATGCAGACCAGGTTTACGGCGTGCTGTCTGACCCCCAAGGCAAAGACCGCCTCATACGCGCAATGGGCGGAAAGCTACAGCAACCCATTGTGCGTGGAACTGGGGTGTGGGAAGGAGATTTATCTCCCGGTTTTCAGTCAAGGTCGTTTGCATCACATACCCAAGCTGCGGGCATGGACCCATCATCGAGGGCGAGAATAGACTCCACCGAAGCTGTCAGGCAGTTCATGCTAGGACAAGAGGGTCGGGCATTCAGTTTAAATCAGGCGACAAAAGGCGACAATAACCAAGATATTGCAGACATTCTCACTGGTGCTCCGCCTTCACCACAGGAAACACTAGAGCTTCAGCGCCAGCTCGGCTCGCATGGAGTAATTGCACCAACAGCAGGCGGCTACCGCGCAATAAAAACTGATTACACGTCGCCAATCAGTGTTGATCAGAAAGGCGTAGCGCGAAATGGCGAAACCTTTAGAGACGTTGTCGACCGCATGTCTGGCAGTGCGTCTTATGGTAGGAATATCGGTGGGTATAAAGAAATGGATTGGGCTGGAGGGAATGCCACCGAGAATTTACTAGATACCTTAGAATCCAACGGCATGCCTGGTCCTGCGCGCCTAGCAGATAGCGCCAATACTCGACAGATTGCCGGCGAGATAGCTGACCTATACCGCCGACTAGATGCAGAAGGCGGATTGAGTCAAAACCATAAGCTCACGCAGGCTTTGGAGGCTTGGCGCGATGGAGGTCTTAGTGCACTTCGTTCATTAGTTGCGAAGGGACTCGCACCTGCTGTTTTGCTCGCCGTTTTTGCTGGCGCTAACGGGCAGCAGGAAGAACGGCAGCCAAAGTCATAGGTCCATGTACTCATCGTCCGTGTACTCTGCGACTACGTTGAACTCAACCAGGCTGTCGGTGTGAGTGTCGCCGATGTACTCGCCGTCGGGCCCCGCCTTATAGATGGATGTGCCCGCGAGCACAACGTCTATCCCGCCAGGCTTCAGGTTGCTATGGCGGGCGTGCAGCACCGTCGAAGGAATTCGCACCTGCTCTTTGGCCCGGCGTTTCTCCCGAGCTTTCATTGCCGCCCCTAGAAGGAGCGTAGTCTGACGATTGAATTCACCCATAATATCTCTCCTGTTAAGGGTTTAAGTATAGTCCAAACCAACAAGGCGGCATTGTGAATATTTGCAAATTTGAGACTCTGCTCAACTATGCCTGACTCCGACCCACTCCAACAAGTCGTGCTGGAGCTGGAGGCCACCCGCATGCATCGCAGCAAAGCTCATTATCCACGCAGGCATTACATGGCGGAAAAATGTGGCAGGAACAGTTTTCCACTTCCGGGAAAATAAGCCGACCATCACCGCAGTTTATGCACTTGTCACCTTCCTCGCCATAAATCACTCATACATCACCCCTTTGATACAGTGGCCCAATGAGCCTGTAGCCATCCCGCATCTTTTCGGGGAGCCCCCCAACACTTCGCCCATCCCCCGTTTCTATCTCAACAAAGACACTATTGGGGCCTTCATCCGAAACCACAATATATAGCCCTCCTGCTGGCATTTTTGCTTGGTGCGCCTCCAGCTCTGCTACCGTATCATGCAGCCCCATGATTACCTTTTGCTGCTCCTCGATGCGTTTGGCGGCCTCTCTCATTTGATTCTCGCAAATGCCTCTCTCGAAGGAGTCTCCATTTATTGCGTCAAAACTGATACTTGCGCGGATCCTTTTTACTAAATCACTCATAAATTAATCTCCTGCTCTATGTCGGGACCAAACGTATCACTCATAACCCACTCTCCAACGCTGTTTTTAGCCTCGCCTGAACCATAAAAAGACTTTCCGCCAAGTATGCCGGAGAATGAGACATTGCCAGACTCGTTAATAGCGAAAGAGAATACGTCCTGGGGAGAATTGCCCCACTCCAGTTCTATGTAGCCGTCTTCCGCGTATGCGGCGCTGTATCCCCAAAGCCTGGCGATCCCCGCCTCCAACTGCTCAATGCGCTCCGCCGCTTCGATCATCAGGGCCGTGTCGCTGCCCCATGCAATGTGTTCGCCAAGAGAAATCATGGCTGCTTTTGTTTTCAGTCGGTCTTTTATGTCTCTCATAAATCACTCTCCTGTCTAGTTTGCTATCTCGACGACACAGATGTCGTTGACATCATTCTGTATTCCCAGTAATAGGGCGGTCAGTCCGGAGCCCACCCGCACAAGTGGCACTTGCTTGTCACGCAGAAGCCTCGCCATAAATCGCGCCAAAGAATGTCGGTGTTTGTGTCGGTGAGCTGTCGATACATGGGCAATCAGACACCGACAGACGCTGTAAGCTGCTGATAAATAACGACACAGATCGACAGGGGACACTAAGGCGCGGGTTCGAGTCCCGTCCGCTCCGCCATTTTAAGTAGGGTGTGGCCCGAGTATCCGGGTTGCACTTATAGCGACTAATCGTCGGCTAGCCACGAATGTTCTGTGTCCAAAGTTGTTCCTCACGATTTGCCCTCGCGTAGC
>Ga0208768_1000239_pt1 | contig 39845 bp, 34 predicted proteins | sample AntAceMetag02UK1_FD_184760 | JGI IMG/M metagenome (GOLD analysis project Ga0208768, IMG submission 184760) | Saline lake microbial communities from Ace Lake, Antarctica - Antarctic Ace Lake Metagenome 02UK1 (SPAdes) (version 2) | ecosystem: Environmental > Aquatic > Non-marine Saline and...
AAAAATCTTCTTGTAGATATTAGCAGGCTTACTATATTTGCACTCCAATTAAATGGCCCGTTCGTCTAGGGGTTAGGACGCCAGGTTTTCATCCTGGTAGCAGGGGTTCAAATCCCCTACGGGCTACAATGTGTCTGAGACACACAACAGAAAACCTACGCTAGTCGTAGGTTTTCTGTTTTTAACCTTTTTTTCTTACCGATTCTTTCGTAAAACATGTGTCTGAGATATTCGATATGTGATTTTAGACGAGTTTAACATGAACTGGGATTTGTTCTCCGTTTCGCTCTGCGTAGTCAAACTCTCCATTGTCTTGCGCGACTTTCAGATGACCAAGGAAGCGAGCCGCATTCTTTTTGAGATGAAGGTCACGCACATAGGTGTCAAAGGCATCTGAGCTACTGACTGAGTGACCAGTGACCTTCGAATGCACTGGCTTGGGAACGAAATCGTGCAGCAGGGTAATAAAGGAGCTTCTTCCGAAGGACTTACTTGTCGCAAAACGCCCTTTAGGTCCCTGGGTATGTGACTCCTTCTCACCCCCAAGTATTCTTCTGAAAGTATATGACTCGTCAATCCCTGCCATCTCTGCCATTTCCTTCAATGTCTCATTGAACTTCTGACTAGCAATAGGCTCAGGAAATCCATTCTTTTCAATTATATCTTTGATTGGTTTGAGCACTGGAACACCAGCGACCATTCCATTGTTGCTTCGACTTGTCTTCTGTGGTCTTAGTTGGACATACCGATATTCGCCAAATTTTGTCTGAATAGTGCTAGCCTCCTCTCCAATGCGAGGATGAGTATTTCCAGAAAGTAGTTCGTGGAATCTTCTCCAATCGCTAACTCGTAATCCAGTGCAAAATGCTATCACTGACCATGTCTGAGTCTTCTTCTCGATTGAATTCTGAGGTGTGAATTCCATAAGCTTCTGCAAGTCCAATAGGTCGAAGTGGATGTTGTCTGCATCCACTCTGGGGATGCGTCCTAGGCTCGCTTTTGGGTTCCATTGTGAGAGGTCAAGTCTTGAACCCATTGCCTTATTCAGTAAAGAAATGACCCACTTTTCATTGTCTGCAAGGGTGTTCTGAGCATAAGATTGTCCATCTGATTTCGTCTGATTCTCGAACCAAGCGCTGAACTTGTCCACCTCTTCCATGGTCACAGTTTCCAACAAAATACGCCTGTCGGTAACCTCATAGTACCTCTGCAGACGGTTGAAAATCTTCATGTATTGCTGGTGTGTACTTTGAGTCTTTCGCTTCGTTTTAGGCCGCTCTAATTCGCACTCTATGAACCAAGGGATGAACTCATCCAAATAGTAGGGCTTCGAACTATCAGTTTTTCCAGAATAAGTTGTCCTTTTCTTCTGAAATCTGACTGTGAAGTATTTCTTCAGCACTTCCTTGCTGAGCGAAACCTCTCCTTCCTGCGCATGTAGGATAGTCTCCTTAACTGCAGACTGGAATTCTTTGAATTTCTGGTACCACTCAAGATTTTCATGAGTGAATTTTGCTGTAGGCTCTCGTCTTTCGCGGTCCCATTCTATTGATGGAATTCGGAGACCTGAAGATTGTCGATACTTTTCACGCTTCCCATTATCTAGAGTGAATGATAGCTGAAGTTCTACAACATTGCCGTTACCTGATTTTCTCAAGCGATAGTAAATTTCAATTTCTTTCATGACTTTCAGATTAAGCGGCCTTGTTGATTGGTTCCTTCCAATTGTCCATTGGAAGAACCGACCATTTAGCATAGCGAGATTCATATTCGAGGATACCTTGAGCAATGAGTCTTCTGGTTTTTACTGAAACCGTTGACAACGGAAAGCTGAGTTGGTTTGCTATCTCGGTTTTGGTGATACGACACCCATAAGGGTTGGTTTCTTCAATTGACTTTATAAAGGCGATGATTATAGCTCCTTGAGCGTTCGTATATTGCAGATAGTCGGTGTTTAAAATTGTTTTCATTATTTGATTGTTATGATAAGGTGCAACTTCACAATGAGTGCGTTTTCTCTTTTTACATGAATTATGGTTATGCTGCTTTCTTTCCGATAGCGTCAAAATCTAGTCGTTCTTTGATTTTTTGAACGTATTTCTCTTCCCGTTCAATGAAAAAGGAACATCGGCCTAGATTTTGGGCTGCAAGGCCTGTAGTTCCTTTAGCTGCGCAGCTTTCGAGGATGGTGTCACCAGGTTTGGTATAGGTCCGAATCAAATCCTCCATCAATTCGACTGGCTTCTGAGTAGGGTGTATACCTCTGTCTTTCCTGCGTAGGTTGACTCTGATTTCCCTCAACGGATATCTTGAGCCCTCATTGATGGTAGAGTGGGTTTTGAAACGGTCTCCACTCCATTCTGCAATGCGATTCTTGTCTTTACGATGATTTTTGTACGGTTTGCCCTCTCTCATTTTGGGGTAATACGGACATTGGCCTTCATAGAAAACACAAACCTCTTCCACATTGCTCATTGGTTGTTTATGGACGGCCATGGGGTTGGTCCCTTGACATTTTATCCAATACCAATTGTATTTCCACCATGGCCGATTACTTAGTATAAGCTGTGATGTGAAGGGTTGAGCTGCAGTGAGGACAATTGGATGGTTTTTCTTAATCAACCGTTTGTATTCTGACCATAGTTGGTCGAGTGGGAGCATGGTGTCCCAATCTGCCTTGGTCTTGCCGTATGGCAAGTCAGTAAGGATTAAATCTATGCTTTCAGACGGAAGCTTTTTCATCTCTTTTAGGCAATCGCCTTGAATAATTTTTGGTTTCATTATTAATCATTATGTGCGCGGGAACACAGTTTTAACATAACCAGATTGAATTCCCACATTCAATCAGACCTAATCCATTATGGCTTAAGTCGAACGCGTTTTGCGTCCAAGTGAGGGCGATGCCTCACCAAACACTTTGTCATGTTGCTGTGTTGTGCCCTTTAGATGGGAGGTCAGAATTGACCTTGTCCGAATCATCTGTCAAATGTGGCGGCTGTCCAAATTACAATTGCCCACCTGAGTATAATCTACGTGTTGGGATGAAAAAGGTTACGTCTTTTTGTAACTTTTTTTTTCATGGCTCGTTTAATAGTCCTTTTTTAGATTATACGTTGAGATTTAGTTTTGGATTCTTGAATGAGGTGATTTTATAGAATGAAAGTGAGTTTTGAAATTATTCAAATTGAGTGGGGAAAGGCAGTGTCGATACCAAAGGGTAATGACAGAGCATTTACCCTAAAGGCAATTGAGTCTGGAAAAGGAATCTATGCCGCCTATGGAGACCACGACCTCTATGGTCGAAATGTACTTTTATACATTGGTAAGACAGTGCACTTTGATGTTCGTACCAAACAATATCTGGATGGGGTTCTTTCAAAAGTGAATAACTTGAGTTTGGCCTATGGGAGGGTTTCTAAGCATCCATTTCAGGATGAGTCAGAGGCAATAGGAATTGCGGAACAGATATTAATTGCAGCACTGAAACCTGCCTATAATCGACAGAATATTCATGCCCTGGGAAGTGAGACACTCAGTCGAGGTTTTATTATTCAGAATTTGGAGGAAAGGGGGAGTTTGCCGTTGGAGGTGACGAATTATTGGTGGTTGCCTGATGAGCTAAAAATTCAATGACCACTCTGTTTACCAAGCATTGGTTTTGAGATATCCCACAGTGCTTGCTCCAGATGAACCATGACCTCCGAATTAGCCCCTTTTACTGAAAATAATTCGAAACGAATTTCGATGTTTTTCGGCATCCAATTGACCATGTACATGGAGTAAACTGTACGCCCTACTATACCTAGATGCTGTCTAAATCGCAGGTGATGGTCCTTTATTTTACTTCCTACGTACAAATAAGGCCCTTGATTCCCATTCGGTCTTGAAACATTGAAGAATTTATTTGACCTCAATTCTTTTTTCTCGAATTTTTGTTTGGCCTTGTATTTTACAAACTTTCTATAAAGCCTTTTATCCTCCTTTTCATTCAGAAGAGTGTATCTGTAAACACTTAGACCTTGGTGCCCTTTTAAGAACTTGACTATAGCCTGAACATTCTCTGAGATGTCAGCGGCTCCGCCTTTAAATTCATTCGTGTTGAACTCCCAAGTCTTTATATGAGTCAATTCCGTTTTTTGAACAAGCGGTATTAATTCTTGAAGTCTCTCAACCGCATGCTTATTCACTTCATGCATTGGCGGAGCGCCTTGGTAGCTATGATTTGTCATGTTTATTCGTTTACAAAGGTTATCTCACACCCCTTGCATTGCCTCTTGCTCTGGTCAAATTCCCCCAGGTCCCAACGACCAGATGAACGTTGATAGATGTCTAATCCACGACCGAGGATGATTTTCCAGCCATTGTTCAAAGAGATGCTCCTGTCATGTGCATTTGGGTCTAGCTCGTAGTTGAAGACTATTCCTTGGCTCATAAGTGAATCTGCCATTTCTTTGAAGGTCTCATGCGAGAACTGAAGATGTTCATCATCATTGTAGGTTCTCAAATGCAAACGCACTTCCTCGTCGAAGGGCTTTCTTGACGCAAGCAGTTTTGCGAACTCCATAAAGTTTTTCATTTGATATGGGAGACGTATGTATGGGTCAACAATCTTAATGTCTGTCGCGCCATTCAAATAATCTCCGAAGAGCTCGTCGTAAGTGATTCCTGTTTGGTTATCACGAATGATTTTCTGACCTGCAGCAAGTTCTGGTTTTGACCGTTGCTCTGAAGGCTCTTTGCTAGAAGTGGTAGATTCAGGTTCTGGTTTATTTTCCCTTTGCCCGAAATGCTCAACAATTTCGAGTGTTTCAACATCCGTTTCTAGACCTGTGCTCTTGGTTAAGTATGTGAACTTCACATCTTCGCCAAAAGTTTCATCCATTTTCATCAGCTGTAGCTTCACTCTTTTTCGACCCTCGATGGCAAATTCCAAGAGTTCTCTCGCTTCGACCTCTGATATCTCACCGTGTGGGTGAATCACCTTTATGAGGCCTGAATAAGTCTTTGTAATGCTGTCCCTATCTCTTTTGGTAATTGAATCTGAGAGCTCAAAATATTGCTGATGGTCGTGTGTGTGGTCTTCTTTCCGCAATTCTTTGAGTATTTCAGCGATATAATCTGTGATGAACCCATAGTCGGAAGTGAACATATCAGTTCTTAATTTCTTGACTTCCCATCCTGGTAAGTAGCAATGCACTCTGTCTAAGAAGGCTGTGTCGTAGTAGTCTTTTGGCAGAGCTTCGAACAGATTGGAATGGTTGAGCATATATGGGACCGTCCTATCAGTATTTCCTACAAATACCATAGAAGCTGAAGCGCCATAAACTTGTGCGCCTCTTGAAAAGGACCTTTGTGCCATGTAATTCTTCATGATGTCGACCAAGCCCTTGTCGGTTCTTTTCGTCTTTCCAGCGAATTCATCATAGGCTACCACGTCCCAGTAACCAACAAGACCTATTTCGCCATTACTATTATTCACAAACAATTTGGCTTTCGACACCTCTCCTCCAGAAATGAGAATACCATGCGGTGACATCTCGGAAAAAATGTGCGACTTTCCAGTTCCTTTTGGACCTAGCTCGATTAGATTGAAATTGTTCTCTGCAAATGGAATAAGTCGCGAAAGCTGTAGCAGCTTACTTCTGAAAGTAAATTGTTCAGGGTTGAAGCCTATACTCCGCATTAAGATATTAACCCATTCATCCCTCGAAAATTCTCGACGTCCCTTTTTATATTCCTCAACATCAATACCGCTCATTTGGATGGGTTTGAGTTGCTCGATTATCCATGGAGCACCGTCACGGTCCTCACCAGCAACATATCCCAAAGTTGCAATACACCAAACTCCTCCGCCTCCAAGAAGTTTGGGATGATTTTTCACATAGTCATCACCAATAACTACCTTATTTAACCCAAGATTTGCAAAGGACGCTTCATAAACATCTCTCTTGTCGTTAAGTTGAACCATGACCTTGTCAATGATTCTGTGCGACCCACTTTCCCTTACTGTTGATTTTATCAGCTGGGCTTCATCTCGATGAACAAAGTGCTTTGCGATAATGTTTTTTACTGTTTCAACCCCTTCTTTGATTGTATCTTCATCATCGGTAGCGCAGTACTGTCCTAAGAGGTATTCCAAAACATAAGTAGGGACCACAGCATTGCCTTTAACCAAGTTGGTTAAGTCCTTACGAACCACTTTGCCGCCAAAGAAAATATTGAGCTTTATATCTAGTCCTGTCATAATTACAAGTCGTCGAAGTCGTTTGTGAATGCAATGTTCAAGGTATAGCTGAATTCAGAATAGGGGTCCCATCTATTGGTGCCTTCAATGGCTTCCATTAAGACAAGTTTCACCCCTTGATTCTTGTATTTGGTGGACGCTTCAGCGCTTAATTGGAAACGATGTTTGATTTCCCTTTGTCTTATATTTTCAGCATCCAGGTCGAAGTTATAATCAAACACATCGCTTAACGCTGTTCCGTCATCTGCCTGAAGGAATGCTCGAATCTTGAGTGGAACAACCCCCTCAGAAACAGGTTCCTTTTGCATGAAGCTTACCGCGAGAATGTTAGTCGTGATTTTGTCGGTGGACTTAATGATATCCACTTGCACTTTTGAAATCGTGTCTTTTCGCTTTTTGGAAACTTGTAACAAGGGAATGACTACTTCCTGAAGTGAAGTCCCGCCGTGCACAAACCTAGAACCAGCGCCCTTTACCCGTAGTCGGTTTATGGAATTTGGAAATGCCACTTCCAAGTCGTTTTCTACACCCAATGACTTCGAATCCATTTTAAACAATGATTTCGAATCACCTAAATCAGTGCCAATAATGAATCGACGATTCTCTTTCCATTTATCACCTGAAATCTTCTCACTTGTAAAATCACTTTCATTGAGCACATCGTATTGATAGATAAAACCATGGTCTGCGGTAATAAGGATATTGTTCCCATTGACATTGGCGATTTTCTTCAGGATGTCAAAAAGCTCATCGAGTGATTGTTCTACCGCATCAAATAGTTTCTCTTCAGTCGCTTTGTCATCTCCGACCTTGTCAATGGTATTGTGGTAGATATAGATTAAGTCGAAATCTTTGGCATATGCCCTTCCATCTGGGGAAGACATGGATATAAAATCATCAGACTTGATTGCGGTCGACCGCTCACCGTAGTGCAGTTTCAGAATTTTTTCACGTTGCTTGGTACCAACACTAGATACCCTGTCTACAGATACAGAATCATTACCTGGTCCAATTTCAATTTGAGAATTTGGAAGTAATGACGCCATGCCTAATTGGGTATAGGAGGGTATCGAGGCTATCATTGAAGATAGCTTCGATTCGAATCGATTCTCCTGAACCAATCTTGAATGCATCTCATGTCCAATTTCATAACGCATAGCATCAGATATCACCACGAACAATCGAGATTTTTCAGATACTGCGGGCTCCACATGGTTTTTGTAAAACATTCTTTGTGAAATCCTATCCGTGCTTGGCCAAGTGTTCATTGAATTAACCACATTTTGCCATCTGTCTCCTATAGGGAGAAGCCAGTCATTGTTGTACACTTTGAGGATGCGCTCTATCAAATTTGACAACACTCCATTTTGTCCTGTTTGACGGAAGAAGTACAATGTTTTTCTGTAGTGGTAATCGACTTCGAAAAGCTCGTCTTGGTAAAGCTGAACGCCTTGAAAACATTCTATTAGCTCGGCGTCTTTCGTTTGCTCCACTTTTTCAAAAAGAGATTTGGCGTGAAGAAGACAGTTGTAGAAGTCTTTGTACTTGTAGAACCAGTATTTGTTCTCCCTGGATTTGATAGCCTCCTCCAATTGAGGTAGCGCAATTTTATTTTCAATAATTTCTAAGGACAGGTCAGAAACAATCTTTTGGTCAATCAACTCGAAAAGGTCGTCTCCTAAAACGCTTCGGTATTCCGCTTCCTGAAGTCTTGATTTGATATTTAGCGTTTCTGCCAGACGAGTCGAAACACCTTCGAAATTTTCCTTTTGACTCAAGGTGTCGCTCCACATGGAAAGAAGAACTTTCCCTTGTGCCGTTATACCACCATCACCTGTCAGGGAAAAGACAGATTCAAATACTTTGCACAGGAAATCATAGATGTCAGGGGATATAGAGGAATACTTATATCGCCTTTGTATTTCATCCCAAAAGAAGCTGAATAGGTCATAACGCTGAAGTTCCTTTGTGAGTCTTTCGTTTCCATTTAGGAAAGCTCCTGCATATATCTGGATGAAGTTTTCCAGGTTTGGATACTGCGATTTGAAGGTCACATTGAGCATGTTATATCTCATTGACCTGTGGTCGGGGTCTTCTTGCAGATTAGTCTTGAATAACTCCTTTCGTTCCTTACTATCAAAGAATGGCAGGTGTTGCTCTATGAAGTCTTTGTAGCCGTAATCAAGTCCAAGTTCTTGCAGATACATTGAGGCCTTGTCAGTTCTGAAAACAGCGTGAGCGAGCTGGATATCCAATAACCAATTGTCCATGAAAGCTGGCTCGTCGAATGGAAAGTAGAGAAGGAAATTTTGTTTCGGGTCTTCAAATAGGAGGCGATGTTTCATTTTGAAGGGATACGCACCCAAGACTACCTTTTCCACTCCAGTCAAAGACAATGTTTCAAATTCCTCTCGAACTTGCTCATTCAAGTCATACCAGAAAACTATCCTGGAATGCTTGAAAAGGGTTTGGATTGATTTTTTGAAACTACTCATTGAGCGACTGTCTAAATAGTTCAACAACTTGTTCTACTTTTTTTGGTCCAAAACCTTTTGGTCTGCCTTTCATTAGTTCACTGTGGAAGTCTGATGCTTTACTTTCTGAATCATCTTGTATTCTTCCTGTCTTCAGCATAGCTTCAAGTTTTTTCGTCGAAAACTCAAGCCATTCTGAGTGTTTAGACAGTTGATTGTCATTTAAGAAGTGTGACCTAAATGAGTCAATCAGACTTATATTACTCCCTTGGCTTTTTGTATCCTGGATGTTTTCATTTGAAGACGGTTTAACATCCCATTCGACAACTGTTGTAGGTCGTTCTTCTTCTACAATTGTTTTCTTGTCTTTTCCTGGAGTAGTTGAATAACCCGATTTAGATTGAAGAACATTGTCAATGAATTCGAATACGACTCGCGCTGAGAATTCAGTTCTTTCTAACGGTTCAATAAGCAACTTAGAAATATTGGCATAACCATACGCTCCGCCCCATAGAGCATAAGCTACGTCCAATTGATTCAACTTATTCTTGGCCAAATAATCCTGATACTTTTCAAGCTCTGAGTATTTATTGACAAAAGCGGCTAAAACTTTCAGGACCGTGTTGCTGCCTTCATCTATTCTGAATCCAGTCCCTACAGTTTGAATACTCTTATAGAGTCTCCTGAGGAATTCCAAATCTCCATTCTTGGTAAAACTTTTTTCATCTTTAGTTTTTAATTGTTGACCAAGCTCTCCTATGAGTTCTTTTCGACGTTGTGCAATTTGGTCTGAGCTGCTTACTTCTGGGAAATTAATGAGTTGATTCAAAGTAACTACCACAGTGTCTAATTCTCTTTTAGACAGATTGTCCATACTTGCTTTGGATACAGAAAAATCGGCTAACACATTCAAGGGAATGCTCTCAAGAGCATTCGCGTCGCTTTCTTGTCTTGAATAGTTTGTCACCCGTGAAGTCAACACATGACGTATCTTCGAATAGAGTTCCTGAATACGCTGATAATCTGCTGTGCTCTTGTACCTTGCAAGATGGAGTAATTCTTCTCTTAGAAAAGAAAGGATTCTATCCAAAGGCAATAGCTCCAAATACTCATTCTCCAAATATTCAAGTACGACATCAAAGACTGATTTACCTTTATTGGGGCGATATGCTTTCCACTTTTCAACCTCGGTTTTCGGTGCATCAAGAACCTCGGAAATCACCTCTATTTCATTAGCTTCCTCGTATCCTTTTGTAATGGTTTTAATTTTAGTTTCGAGTGATAGCAGGTGGTCAAATCTTGGTCTCAACTTATCCATTGGTGTGCTCCCCTTTTTCGACCCTGAGCCCAGTGTCGAAAGTTGATTTAAAACACTTGAGAATTCATTATTGAACTCTTGAATATATTGCTTGGCTGCAGATATTTCAGGTGAACCTGACGCCATCATCCCACAAGCCAATCCATAAGCCACCCCTTTTATCTTGTTAAACCTCTGGTCTTTTATGACCTCTTGATAGTCGAACTTGACATCCGATACATTCTTTAGAAGCTCTTCATTCCAGTCTATTGGCTTGCCATCGAAATCTGGTAGCACTGAGGAGTTGCTTTCATAATAAGAAAGGAATTTCGCTTCCAAGCTCTTCAGGCCCGTTGCGATGATTCGCTTTCTCTCTTGGTCTGATTTGAACACTAACTCTGAAGCGAATGGATGAAAATGAATTGATTTAGCTACACTGAGTATTTCGAAACTTCCGTTTTGTAAACTAGTTGCAGACTTCAGCCATTTAGCAGATACCTTGAGATTAATAAGGAACTCCTCTCTACCTGTTTTTCTGGTTGGTTCAATGACAGGACTAGAATAGGCAAGAATGACATTGTCAAATGGATTTGAGGCCGTCTTTTCGAAACGCTTGAAACCATAACCTCGTTTCGCATAAAAAGAAGCTGGTGATATACTGTCAGAACTAATAAGGTTGGTGAAGTTCAAACTGGATATTGGGATATAATAGTATTCTTGGTTCATGGGCTATAGGTCAAAATGGCAAATCGGAATCTGCTGCAGCTGTTTGGTCAATGAGTTCAAAATGTGCTCTAGGGATATCTTCGAGATATGGCGTTAAGCCATTATTGTACAAAATGAAAAGGTCTTGATAGGTCCTTGTGGTAGCAACGTAAAGGGGGTTGACATTATCTCCAGGAAGAGAATTCATAGAACAGCCAGGAAGAAATACGGCCTCAAATTGGAGGCCTTTTGAGCTGTGGTAAGTCATCAACTTAGGGTTTTCACTGTGAAAATCTAAATTGAATTTCACATCCCCAGAGGACCAATTTACATCGTACTTTGACTCAATCCTAGCGCCTTTTTCCGACAAGTATTTGTCCGCAGCCTTGACAATTTTATTATTCGGGAAAAGAATCGCTACATCGGTGTAGCCCCTTTCATCAATTACTGAAAGGATGAAGTCTAGTTGTTCTTCCCAAAGCCTAGTTTTAACCAAAAATGGTTTTGAAGCTCCTTCTTTCTGACACCTGCTTTCAACAGCATCACCTGTGGTGTTAATGAACTCCGCCACTTTTCCTATCTTCTTTGGTAATCTGTGGTTGAGTACTAATTCACTCATTGAAAGTTTAGTAGTGTATGCAATTTCCTCCATAGTAAGAAGGTCGTTTTTCAGTCCCTTATATATCTGCTGTGCAGAGTCTCCGAAAAGGAGAAAGACCTTATTCGAAGCAGCTTGAAGCTCAAGTAATTCTCCTTTGCTGAAATCTTGAACCTCGTCAATGATGATGAAATCTGCGCTAGGCATGCCAGCTTTCTTCCATTGATGATGGTGCATAACATGTTCATCAGAAAGTCCAATTTCCCGCACTCCATCGTCAATAAATTGCCTCAAAGCCTTGGTATACACAATTACTAGATAGCTGCCGAGCTTGGCAGTATCAATCTCCTTGGCCTTCCAAAGAGCTAAGACTGTTTTTCCAGAACCTGCACATCCTTTTACAATGAATGAGCTCTCCATATTCCGTTGCACTATCGGAATCTGATAGTCGTCCATTTCGGACTCGTTTATGTACCATGCTTCTCTAGCCATAGTTAGTCGTTTAAGTCTTTCATATTATCTCCGATGCATCAATCCAATCAAATCCTCTCACCTTCTCCTTCGTCTTTGTATCATTCAATCCCTTCACCTCTTTCACTGCCTTTCCAAACTTGTTGTAGTTCACCAATACACCATCGTCTAGGTCGATTTCAATACGCTTGGAAGCAAGAGGGTAGAGGACATCCCGCTCGTATGTTTCACACTCCTTAATTTGAAGTTGGAGTTTGTCCATCTCCTTAATGGCTAATGTCTTCTCTTTGCCTTCACCTGTGCGCTCAATGTGCTCTAGCTGAGAAACACGATTCTTGAGCTTGTCAATGAATGGCCTCAGGTAATCATTCAGAATGACGTTGAGAGTGTCAGTGGTGTAACGGTGCATATAAATAAGTACGTTGAAGGCACCCCTTTCAGATGCGAACAACCAATAGATAGGACGTCTCTTGTACCTCTTAATGTGGTAATTATAAAAGTCTTTAAGGAAATAGGAGCGGATGTCTTTGCCAATAGACTTCTCGACAAATACTAGATTCTCTGAGAACCTCTCTTCTGCAAATGTAACCTTGAGGAATTCTTGAAGGCGGCCTGTAACGTCATCTGTGAACCATTCATCGGCTAGAACTGGGATTATGCTATCATCATCTGGAAGGAAGGATACCTCATCTTCCGATTTCTCAACTTCTTTAAGGTAGTCTGCCAAGGCTTCTCCTTGGTTGGCTAGTATTAATCCTGCTGCATCTAGACTATAACGCCCAAACATGCAGCCAACCGCATAGCTTATAAATTGCTGAAACACCTCATCAGCTTGAAACTTTAATTGCCCGTTAACTATTTTAGTTTCTTCTTTTAATATGGTAATATCTTTTAAAGCCACCTCTGGTGTTAACTCCTCTTGCAACCCATAAATCTCAATAAACTGCCTGTTGAGTTCTTCTTCATTTTTATGCAACTCGAAAAATTTATTTCTCCAGTAGTGTTGGTATAAATCATACGATTCCTCGAGGTCTTGACCATTGATACGGATAAGTTCGCTTTTATTAAAGCCCCAAGAAGTTTCTCTTGAGTTCCAATCTAATTTTGAACTTTCTATACACCGATTAGTAATAGAATTTATGTCATTAAAATTAATTTTTGAGGGCAAGGCTATATTTCCAAGAGGTCCTTGATTATAATCTAGAGTTGGTGAAAGAACTTTTAATTGTTCATTTATTACATTGCTATTCATCATACCTAAAAGAAAATAATTTAAACTATCGTCCTGTTCTTCTTGAAATAGCACTGGTCCTTTAGAATCAAATAAAAATCCTTTTTCAGAAAATCTTGCATTGAATGAAACCACAGTTAGCGATGTCCAGGTAAGTCCTTCTTTAAAGAAATAAGATGGGTTTCTTATCACCGAACCGCTGAAGGTTTTTAATTCATTACCATTATTGAACCAATTAATTACATAAAAATTATTCCCAAACCATTTTCGAAAACTACCGCCCTTATTATATGGATACCATTTTTTTCTACTTGTAATACATTCGTCAACAGAACTACAATTTTTTGAAAAATTCGAATATGTCACTTCATGCCATCCCCTTAAAAACCTATTATTGTTTGCTGTTGCTATACCTTGTCTCGGCGAGGCAATGGTTTTTAGAGATTTACCAATTCTAAACAAATTATAAAAATTATCACTTAACCAATACCCAATTGGACGACCTGGTATTTTTTGAAAATTTGATTGGTTAGATTCATAAAACCATCCACATTCTGGATTTCGAATTGCTTGTAAAGTTCTTGGTTTTTGGTTTTCAACTCCTTTAAATTCTGATAATTTGATATAAGACCCTTTATAATCGTTAATAAAATGGTTCCGTAATACGAAAGTTGCAATAGGGACAACCGCTGGTCCAAATGCATTGTATTCTAATTGAATTAAAGAGGCTATGGTTGTGTTTTCAATGGTGTTTTCTCGTAACCACTCATAGGATTTTATAAACATCCACACGTATGGACAAATAAACCCTATAAGTCCTTCTTCTTTTGTGAAATACGAAACCTGAACTAAAAAGCAAGCAAATAAATCAGACTTCGTTGTTTTGTATTCTTTTTCAACAAATTGCTTTAAAGTACCTTCCATATAGGAAGAGTTCAAGTAGGGTGGATTGGTTACAACAATGTCATACTTATAAGCTAATAAGGAAGCCTGTTTTTTTAGTTGTACATCTCTTTCTGCAAACAACGAAGTTTCATCAACAGTAATATCATTAACTTCTTCTTTCGTCATCTTAATCAAAGAACCCAACACTTTTGCATATTCAAACTTTGGATGTGACTCAATATTCTGAAAAGCTGTGATATTTGGGGTCACTTGCTTTCTAAAAAAGCGTCTGTGATTTTTTCTACCTTTCATCATTAAAGCAAAACTTGCTAATTGTGCAGCTCTGTCATCAATATCAATTCCATATAAGTTTCTGGTAATGATAAGTTCTGGAATATCGGTTGGGTTATAACCTTCTTCCTCATATATTTTATAAAAGATATCATAGGCATAACACAATACGTGAGCAGAACCCACACAAGGGTCGAAGAACTTAATGTCTTCCAATGATTTTAAATCTCGTAAAGGGATAAGCTCTGGATTATTAGGTTTGATATAGTACTCTAATCCCTTGGTAATGTTAGTATTTGGTCTTGCTTCCTTCCAAAATTGCCCCAAGGTATTATCCACCATATACTGCACAATCCATTTGGGTGTAAACAACTGTGTTACTGGTGCAATTTCATCTGCCTTATATCTTTTCTTGGCATTGATGAGTTCATCTTTTCTTTCGGAGATATAAAACTGGTACAACCAACCTATAATTTCCACTTCTTGACTATCTTCATCCCTCATCCCGTTTCGGACCAACTCCAGGACTGATAGTTCAGAAATAAGGTCGTCAGGAAGTAGCAACTCCATCCAGTCATTGATGTTTTCAAAAAGGAAAGGGAAGACTTTATTCAAGTGATTGCAGGAAGCAATGAATAGAAGACGATAGGCCTCGTTCTGGGGGTCAGCTGCGGGAATGCTTCCGCTCATCAGCTTGCTCACACGTTGTGAGTCCACCCGCAGTTCCTCAGGAATATGTCCTTGTCGTGCTTCTTGGAGTAGTTCGGGAATGGTGAATCCGTCTTGAGGAGTGATTACCCTGATGCCAAGCGGCTGGTAATCGTTCACATCCATAAAACGCAAAGCCACCAAACGGTTGAACCAGGTGTAAGCCACCTTGTCTATGAGCTGTTCTTTTCCCTGCTCATCTATGGCTTTTTTCAAGCTCTTGACTTGTTCAAACTTCTCACGCAATTCAGGAGTGTCTCCCTTCAGAACATGGTCGAGCCTGGCTGCCACCTGTTTCAGCAGCTCCCTTCTGGCTCCCTGGGCGAATTTTTTGAGTTGGTTGGTATTCATTCTTCTTGCTGGTTAACGATGTCTATGAGCTTCCTGAAAATGTAAACTGCAGGTTTTCTTCCAGCAGGTTCTTCGAGGTATTCAATGATTCTTTTTTGTCTCAGCGCAATAAGAAGTCTAGATACGCTTGTCTTTGGCACCCCTGAATGGTGTATATAATCCATTGATGTGAAAACAGGCATGTTAAACAGGAACTCCAATGATTGAAGTGAGAATTGTGAATGCATGATTTCAGGAATGTCCTGCTTCATCTTGTTGTATAGCTCTAGAATAGTTCTTGCTTTTGAAATATTCCTTTTAGCCTGTACCTCTACTGCCTGAAGAAAGAAAAGTATCCACCCTTCCCAGTCATTATGCTCGGTAATTGCTTTTAACCTGTCATAGTATTCTTCCCTATTGCTTTCAAGGAAGGCACTGATGTAAAACATGGGTTGGTGCAGAATCGTCTTGTGGAACAAGAATAGAGGAATGAGTATCCGACCGATTCTTCCATTTCCGTCTAGGAACGGGTGAATGATTTCGAATTGAGCGTGTACGATGGCTAGTTGCACCAGGGCATCCTGCTCATCGAAATGGATGTATTTCTCAAAGACATCGAGGCAATGAGGAAGCTCTTCGGGCGTGGGAGGCACAAAACGAGCCTGTTCCATGGTAGAGCCAGGTTTACCTATCCAGTTTTGTAGCTTTCTGAACTCACCTCTGGCTTTGTCCTGACCTCGGACACTATCCAAGAGTATGCTGTGAGTTCGTTTCAGCATGTTTAGGTTGATGGGCCTTTCTTTGAGTTCATGAACGGCGTAAGCCATAGCTTTTCGGTAATTGATGACCTCTTGAATATCATTGTAGCGGTCTACACGTCGCTGCGGATTCGCTTCAAATCGAAGTACCTCTTCAAGCGTGGCCTGTGTTCCTTCGATTTTGGAAGACAATACAGCTTCTTGGGTCGTCAGGGGTGATAGGAGGAGAACAGGGTTGGGGATAGACTGCAGTAATCCATCATACCTAGCTAGTGCTCTGTTGGCAGGGCCTAAATACTTGACAAACTGCGCCCAATCAAGGATTTCTATTGGTAGTTTATGTGGGCTAAAGGGTTTCATCGTCTTTGTTTTTTGTGTTCCACTTGTGACACACTAGTGTTTTTGCGTTCCAATTTAACCTAAATATGGAACATAAGAGATGTTGTGATTCTCATGTGGGTCACAACAGGATTCTTTTTTTCTCATCTATCATTTTAAGCATGGCTTCTTTGAGGGCATCCACGTATTCCTGCACGTCTTCTTTGGTCTGTAACTCGGTCTTGCTATAGTCAGGCCTAATCTGAGAAGTCCTGATGTAGTGAACCAGCTCTTCAGCCGCAATGGGTACTTCACTATCAGATGATTTGAGCGATTTGAGTTCCTGAATCTTATTCAGTTGGCTTGACTTCAGGTTGATGGCGTCTTCTCTGAATTGTCTTAGGTTAGCAATGAATCGGTTCTCCTGGATTTTGGAAATCAATTCCTCAAACGGCCTGGTTACCAGCACTTGTTCTTCCTTGTCCAGTTTTTGATAATCCAGGTTGTGCTTAACAGCATGAAGGGAGTCTTCTGTGGTTTGAACTACTTTCTTTCTTTCTTGCTCAAGTTTTTCCAAAACCAGTTGAATGAGGGATTCCATTGCTCGTTTCGCATCCCGAATGAGATTCCCAGCGTATGGCTTATCAGCAGTATAGCAAGATTTCAGTAGCTCTAACTCTTCACCTCCCACAAACTCGAAATTGGATAGATTGCCTTGGACATAGCTGCGTACCTTGTCAAATATTTCTTTCTGTTCCCCATTCCAAAATTTACGAATCGGGTCCCAGATGTCTTCCTTGGCATTCAGAAGTTGGTCTTCGAAATCAGGGACTTCCTTGATAATTCGAGAATAGTCCCATGTAACAATCTGAGCTATCAATTCTTCAAGTGGCTTGAGCGAATTCAGGAATGGATATTGGGAGCTATTGGAAATAAAAGCACTCAATCTTCCTAATTCCTCCTTCATTCTGGATTTGAACTCATTGGCCACATCACGTGCATCATTGGCTGGGCAGCCAGAGTCAAACATATCCTGATAGACCTGCTTCAGTTTCTTTACTAGTCGAGCTTCAAATTCCTCCTGAGGCTCAATTAAGGTGTTCGAATAAAGTCGTGAATTGAGTAGTGTAGACAGGAACTCATCGTCTTCCAATAGACGTGAATCTTGCTTTGCTTCAATTTTACCTCGTTTGTAGAGTCGGGCTAGAATAGTCAAAGAACCATTGATAGGCCATCCGTATGGTTTGCCAGAGAAGATGTCCTTGAGTTCTGATAACGAGGTTCTTTCGGAGGCTTTCTTTCTTCTATTGATTTCTGTGAGCATGGTCAGCTCCGCTTCAGACATGGTCTCATCATCTCCCTTGAATAGGTCGTCATAATTACCCCCCAAAGTTGTGCGCACAGTTTGCTCGCTCCATTGAGTGCTCCCAAGCATCTTCAAATTGAAGAATGATTGTTTTACCAGGTTCTGGAAGGCGTTGATGACTTTCGTTTTTCCATCAGAAGAAGGTGAAAGCTCCATCTGACTTCCATTCATGTAGACATTCGACTGGCCAAGAGCTGCTTTTAAGGAATTGACCAATTCTCTTTTTCGAGAGGCATTTTGCTCTCCCTTATCTCTTAGTATCCCCTTGACTGCATCTTTGACCGCATTACCCTGGACCTGTTTTAAATACTTGTCTGTTTGAAGAATCAGGCGGGCGTCTTTTAGGATTCGACTGTCTTGGGGCAGGGCGAACAATAATTTAGAAGTCGCCATGGTTTGAGACTTGTAAAAATCCTCGTTCCCAATGTTGTCATTGTTCGGAGTGACCATTTCGACAATCAAATCTTCTTCACGACTCACGGGGGTCCCGTCAATCACCTTCTGGAATTTATATTCTTCCTTGTTGTCCTGAAAACGAATCCGATTGTCTTGAACAATAGAGTCAAACAGGATTTCATTAAATACCTGTGTTATCTGTCCTTGGTCAATACTGGTGTTCTTAATTTGAGCCTCGATGTCCTTTTCGTCGTCGGTCAGGTACTCATAAAGCTCCCCATTTCGCTGGATGTATGTTTGCGTTTCCAAAAGATTGAGCGCCTCCTCTACAACTTTGTTGTGGGTATTCAGGTCTATTTTTAGTGAGTCAATCAAAAGAACCGCAATATTGCGTTTGGTCGCTTTGAAATTATCGTAATACTTGAGTAGAAATAGAGTTTTTAGGATTCTACGAGCAAGATGTTCTTTCGTGGGAAGGTTACGTTCAGCTAGCTGAATGGAATTCTGCAATTCACCACGTATCGTCGAGCTCACTCCGTCATAAAAGAGGTCAAAGCTCACAAGTGTGTTCTGGCCGTCAAACGCATTGTTTTTCAATATCTCTTGGAACACCCCCAACATGCTTCTCTCTCCAACAGATGCGTGTTTTCCTTGGAATGCATTTGCCCTGCTCAGTGATTTGATAGACTGTTGAAATAGGTCGAATTGATAAGGTAAAAAGGGAAACTTCGTCACGAAGTCTTTTTCATCCTTGAACTTTCTGAATTGAACCCCCAGATTGTCAAAGGAAATCAAAGTGTCGATGTTGGCACTTTCCTTTTTCCAGATTTTACTGACCTCTACCTCTCCTTTTTCATTCTTTTCAAGAAGCCTTCTTTCGATGACTTCATCCACGTTGGCAGAGGTCAAAGATGGGCGGTATCGGAATCGCGCTTGAATACGAGAGAAGTCATTACGTTCTCGGTCCTTTATTTCTCCAATGGCAGCCTCGATGTCTTCCTGAGAAGTAACAAGCACCCATGACTGTCCATCGCAATATGTGGCAAGCGTCTCAGCCACGGTCTGCAGATTCAGCATGAGCTTGGTATCGTTGGAAACGAATTGTCCGACTTCATCCACAAAGAAATTCAGGCGAAATCCTGTGGGTTTAGTGTCGATGTAATCTTTGACCCTTTCGGCGAATTCCTCTACTGAAATGATTTGGTGTCGGTCTTTGAAGTCGTCGAGTATTGTTGCGTAATTCTCAATCGGCTCCCCTTTTATTTTTGCTAATGCTTCGCCAGCTTGTTTCCTGGTTTTAGGTACAGCAGTTTGTCTTCGTGCTGTCTGCCATTCTTTCCCCGAAATGGATTCAAACTCCTTTTTGAAGTCATCATAGATGCCTTCGTTGAAGAGCCAAAGCTCAAACTCGGCTACTGATTTATCTCGCCCGAAGAATCCCAGGTGGTCGTAGAATACCTTGTAAAAGACCCTGACAATAGCATCCTTATCCTCCTTGCTCGTAATTTGTGCTTGCTGGTCGATGTTGAATAAGATAGATTCTGCAGGAATTCGAGTTGCCCGCTTGATATCTGCTTTGAGCATTTCATCCTCTTGTACCTTGTTGGCAAATATTTCACCCAGCTCTTGTCCGTCATATACCTTGTTTTCTAAGACATAGGATAGAATCTTAAGCAGGTGAGATTTTCCACTACCGAAGAACCCAGATATCCAGGCCCCATTAGCCCCTTCAAAGTTGTTGTAAGCAGAAAACAAATCCTTAATCTTTTTGGCAATTTCCTTGGTGATGACGTACTCATGCACCTCTTCATGGATGTGCTTGTCATCATCAGCTTTGATGACGGTCTCTATATTCCTTTCAGGATTGAGTAATAGAAGTTCGTTAAGATTCATTTTCATGATAGTTTATAGTTGTCCAGATTAAAGGCACGGTAATAATTGTCATCCTTTAAGAGACCAAAGAGTTCAAGACTCTCACCCGTATATCTTCCTGGGAAGAAGAATACGGAAGGAGCCTCCTTTGCGATATTTTGAAGGTTGTTCAGTATGCTGTGGGAACGAATGAAAGGGAAGACCTGTCCGATTCCATCAAAGAAGTACAGTTGTGCATTCGACTCCAGAATTCTCTTTTGAATAGCAGGCATGAAAACTTCGTTGATGTCGAGAATGGATTGAAGAGCTTCCTTGAATTCATCTTGTTCTAGCTCTTCCTCCAGATTGAAGATTTCGTTCTCACCCAACTCCTCATCCAAAATGTTCATTGCCAACTCATAAAGGTTTATGGTCAGCACTCGAATACCGTGTTTGGTTTCAAGTTTCTTTTTAAGGCCAGCCATTGCCTTCTTAGCTTCGTTCTCTTGCGAAGGAGCATACGTGGAGATAAAGAATGGTATTTCGCCACCAAGCGCCTCCATAGAGAGGAATTTGTCTGTGTGCATCACCTCGAAGAGATGGTCGTATTTCGCTATGAGGTTTTCGTTAGTCATTGTAGCTCGGGTAAATCATTAACCATTTAGGGTCGTCAGAACTAATCGCTTGTCTAACTCTTGGCGAAAGTACTTGAGGAAGAATCTTCCTTGTCCCCACTTCTATAACTCCAGTTTCGGTGAGCATATGAAACACCCTTGTTTTAACCTTACCAAGTGTCGAGCTTGAGAATTTTTCCAACTCAGGATGATGTTCCAGCTTCCGATTCAAAAAAGTGAAGTAATCGCCCTCTGTCAACTCATAGTCAAACACCACGTATTTTTCACGAATCACTTCGACCACAAAATCCTTGAAGTAGTCATATGCCTTGCATATACCGAGCAAGGCAAGTTGCTTTTGTTCAATATGGTCACCTTCACACTGGAGCGTAAGCTGTTCATTCGAAAGTACCTCGATTCGTTTCCTCAATTCTTGAAGCTCTCGTCGATTAGTGCGTTCGTTACCTTTCTTGATTACTTCTTCAGAAAGCTGTTTGTCATGAATTGCATCTCTCCCTTGTTCAACGGCTAGACAAGCCAGCCTTCGCAGGTCTGCTAAGTGCAGTCCAGCGCCCGTGAAGGAAAAGGAGTATGTCGATGATGTCACCATTAATGTATCAATCGTTCTGCAGGTACATCAAGAACTTCACTTATGCGTCGAAGGTGTTCTTCCTTTGGATAGGATTTCCCTTTGACCCAATTGCTGACCGTCACTTCGCTGACACCAACTTTATCGGCAAACCACTTCTGTTTCAGTCCTTTCTCCTTTAGGAGTTCTTTGAGTATATGCACTTTAATTTTTCTTAAATTGAGTCTGCAATATAGGATGAATAATCAGTTCTGTAGCATCGAGTTTTAATCTATGAATTTCGAATTGTGAAAATCTTCTCAGGAATATTGAAATCTACCTCAGAAACCTATTGCAGGTCTTATTGACTTTACCTCACTTTGCACTATATATTATTACCAATGAGTAAAAAGGCCCAACAAATAAAAGAGACCCCGCCGCAAGGATTGACACTTCTCCTCCCAGAAGAGCTGGTCTCTGCCGTAAATGTTTTGGAATTAACTGGCATAAACCAACTCCACCTTTTGCGGCTAATTGCTATTTGTTGGCATAGGTACCTTGTTCTTGCTCAGACCGAGACCGAGTTCTACGCTGAATTCAGCACCGTGTTCATTAACAAAGTGACCAGCCATAAATGGTATAAGAATGTATTTCTTCAAATAAAGGAAGACCAAAATGAAGGCAAGTTCGTTGAAGCAAATAAGATATTCCAAACAGATGGAAGTTATGACGTAAACAAGGGCAGGGCGAAGCGATACCGACTGAACCCAACACTCTTTACAGGACCTTCATTACCCGTGGAAGTGAACCTAAATCTGGAGTCGAACTCTCTCAACACTGAATTCCCAGAACTCATTCGACATTTCGACGAATCCCTACGTCTCCTCAGTATCTGCAGCAAAAGAGCCAAGAGGGAGTTAGAAGACATCATGCAGCCCATAATTGTGAGGAAGAGCGGATATTCTGTTGTCGCCTCCACTGTGGCTGAAGCAAAAGATTTCGAAGGGCAACAAGATATCAGTTCAAACTGTGATAGAGTAGTTCATGCCGCAGAGACTTTGTATGTGAAGAGCTGGGGATTAAAGCCACTACTTGATAAGCTCCAAGAGGTCAGAATGATTTATTCTGAAGCCGAATTACTCATTGATGGCAAAACTGCGTACATAGGTGACCACATGAAGTACTACGGTAGAAAGCAAAAGTTCATGCTTCAGAGTGCGCAATATGGAATCGACTCAATCACCTCAGGTGCCACATACAGGAGCATCAGTCGAACCAATGGCAGGCTTCATTCTTCTCTTTCGAATCTTCACGGCACATTGCTTCCATTCATATCATTAGAAGGGGAGCATTTTGCAGCGTGGGACTTGCGAAGCAGCCAGCCGTGTATTTTGGCTAACCTGCTCAGTGGTAGTAATAAGTTGTTGGAATCCATAAAGCAGTCCAGGTATCCCAAATTGAAGAATTGGATTGAAGACATCGCAGAACACATTGCAGAACAGGTTTGGAAGCCGTTCCTGGACAGCCTTGTCAGCGATGATATCTATGCCAAAGTTGCTAGTCAAGCGGGAAGACCACGGTCCTGGGCCAAAACTGAATTCATGAGATTGCTATTCGCTCACTACCGTAACCCCTCTTCAATTGCTCCTATCCTCAATGAGATGTTTCCAGGTGTAATCACCAGTCTTCGGACTGTACAGAAGATGTGCACCGATAACCTGGGCGTTCCACTTGCAGTGGTGCTTCAAACCATCGAGGCACATATCTTTCTTGAAAGAATCCTCAGCCGCATAGCCGCAGTTGAATTGCCAGCGTTTACTCGACATGACAGTGTCCTGTTTGCAAATACCTCCGACAGAAATGACCAAGTCAGGGGAATCATTGACGAGGTCTTCGAGGAACTCAGTTTTCGGGGGGAATTGAAGCACTCAGAATACTCCATGTTATCTGCAGATGACCCAAGCTTTTATTCCCCTGACATGAACGACTACTTTGTCGGTCATCGCTACCTAGACAAAGAAGAAAAGTGGTTGCCTGATTTCGACATCGAAGAGGAACTGTCCTTCGACTGGGAGAAGTTCAGGAAGCCACAATAGTTCCCCTCACCATTTAAGCTTTCAAAAAAGCAACCAGCAACAAATCCTGAAGTTAAATGATATCGAAGCTGAATGCTAGAGCCCACGAGACAATATACGGTCTTGATTAAGCCCCTAATTAGCGTATCAAAATTAAGGGGCAGATTAGAAGTCCGATGAATTGACGACCTCGACCCCTTCCAAATTTTTTCCTGGTAATTTTTGGCTCAGTTTTATACCTGACCTGGACATTTAGAGTTGATTTCCAACTGCATCGACCTACACTTGCTGGTTTTCACCCATATTCTGGGGTGTTTGATTCCTTCAATAAAAGAAGCCAAGTCCCTGTCGAAAATTTGCACCCCTCTTTTTGGGGTGATTCTAGCAAGTTGATAGCTCCTTATGATATCTCAATACATCAACATCTAATACTTTCAACTGCACGTGGAATCCTGTTTCCTTTTCCCAGAGTATTCTACATAAATTGCACAGATGAAAATAATACTTGTTGGTTGCGGAAACAAAAAACTGGACGTCCCTTCACCAGCGTCAGACTTGTACATCGGAAAACTATTTCGGCTTTCATGGGCGTATGCGGAATCGCTGCAACCAGACTCCATTTTTATACTTTCAGCATTACACCACTTACTGAACCCTGAAGAAATTGTTGCACCTTATGACGAGACGCTCAATGGTAAGTCTAATGAGATTAGACAAGCTTGGTCAGAAACTATTGTAAACGAGTTGGAAGATATGTACAATCTTGTTGACGATGAATTCATCTTACTTGCTGGCAAGGACTATACTGAATTCCTTTCACCACAGCTTGGAAATGCATTAGAGCCTTTAATAGGGTTACGAATGGGCGAGAGACTTCAATTTCTAAAGAATGAACTCAATGAATAGGGAATACGAGCTATTGCACAAATTCTTCAACTCCCTGAGCAGGGTTTCTTTCCCTTATGATGAATCTAACATTGAATACTCAAATGGGATATACATAATGTTCGAAGAGGGAGAAGCCCATGATGGGTATGATAGAATTACAAGGGTAGGAACACATAAGGGAGTGAATCAACTGCGAGGAAGACTGAAAGAACACTACATAAATCCGAACAAGAACAGGAGTATCTTTCGCAAGAACATTGGAAGGTGTTTACTTAAGCAGGAAGAACACCCTTATATGTGCTCGTGGGAGTTAGACTCATCCAAACCAGATATCAGAACTCAAAACAGCTCGGAACTGGACTTCGCATTTGAGCAGCTATTGGAGAAGCAAATAACATCTTACATCCAAAGGGAGACCTCATTCGTAACCATCCAAGTCGACCATAAAGAAACTCGAATGTGGCTTGAAGCAAAGCTCATCGCGACTATCGCTCAGGGTGGAGAAAATATTGAGAGACCAAATTGGTTGGGCAATGATTCACCAAAACCAAAGATTCGGAAGTATGGTCTTTGGCAGGAACAACATGTGCAAAGAGCTTCGTTCGACTTGAAGGCGACTGAAGCGGTTATCAGGAAATTCTCTTAACAATGAATGCTGTAAATGAAAGATTAAGGCAGGTCTATCTTGACCACTGGGATAAATACTCGGAGTTACTTTTTGAAATAAATCGCTCCAGTTCTTTTCCACACCGAGCCAGCAATCCACTTTTAATTTCATTGAACGAGGAAGCCGAATATGCGAAAGCAGGTATTAAGGTTATGATACTCGGAAAGGAAACGAACGGCTGGGGCCATGATTTTCATGGAGGGCTCAATAAGTGTCTTGACTCATATGAGGGATTCTACCACTCAGATGGGTACCCATATTCCTATGGAGGTCATTTCTGGAACGGGTTCAAACGATTAATTTTCTTACTCAAGGAACGCTTTCCTGAACAGTCAGTCAAAGCGGTTTGGAACAACGTCATCAAGACTGGTAGAGCAGACGAGAGAGGCAGGCCATGTGATGAAATCTTAGTAAATGAACACCCACACTTTAATGTCCTCTCTGGGGAGATAAACATCCTATCACCAGACATTATTGTTGCTACTTGCGGCTGGGGTTATGACGATGTCATCTCGATTATATTGCCAGAGATTGAGCGTAAGCAAGAACTTGGTAAATTCTCATCGAATGAGCTGTACGCAGCCCTGTATGAAGGCACTCCATTCTTCCGCACTTATCATCCACAATACTTGTACTCCAAGAATATTGACTCATACTTCAATCCCATTATTAGCGCATGGAGTGAATACTCGACCAATTGAAATCTAGGAGTTAAGAGACTTTAAACCTGGTTATCAACTATATTCAGAACATGAATTATCATGAAGCAATAATTGACCTGATTTGCTATACCCTAAGCAAGGGAAAGGACTACCATGACCTAGTGGACTCAGGCAATGCATATGACAAAATTATCCGCAACTATCATCAGTTCAATTTCAAAGGTGAGAAGGTATACCGAAGTATTACACGAGGTCCTTTATATTACCGCTACTCTGAAGAAGCAATGCGGAAAAAGACCAATAAAAAAGAACTGTATTATGAGCACCTCAAACCAGTGAAGCTCATAAAGGCAGAACTGAGAGATTCAGATGGAAGCAAAGATTCTATAGCTAGAATTCTTGACACTACAGAAATCATTGTTCTTACTCGGAATGAAGCCAAACATATGGATAGCTTTCATCGAGATACAATGCCCGAAGATGGAACGACGAGATTGGAAGTAGCAGGAATTCGAATAGCGAAAGAGACCGAAGGCAATTCTATCTATAAGGAGCCTCTGAAATAACCAATATTGACTTCTTTTGAGAAGTATTTGGCGACAAGGGATTCGGTCGCGTAATCCGAACAACCTCGTTGACCCAGAGCTACCGAGCACTTGCGCATTGTTGACACGTGAATCCCGATGTTTCCTAAAGAGAAATATCGTTTATTCCTCTCCCTCATTTTAAAATGTTACGTCGTTTTGAGCTTTCCATTCGTCAAATTCATGACAGAGAGACTTAAGTTCTTTCAAGGACGCCATCATTTCTTCCGATGTTGGGAAGTCGGGTTGCTTGAAATGTAGTCTCTTGAAAGCGTCGTTGAATGTAGGACTGAGTTCTGCCCAAATCTCAATGGGATTATTATATAAGAGGCATTCCGAAAAAGCTCCGTTCATGTATTCTTCGTAGCCCTCTAAGCCTCTCATTCCTTCCAAGTCATCTCTCAACACCTTCTCCAGAAACTCATGGAATGATTGGTCTTGTAATTTGGCATTATCGTAGACAAAATCACGAATGCGGTCTACTTTCAACAGCATGTGAAGGTCATATATATGCCTTATGCCATCTTTCAGTCTTTGTAAGGGCTCCGTCCCATCACCATCTGGTTGACTGGCAAACTTCACTACAGCGCCGAATTTCTCCGCAAAGGTTCGTTCAATCGAGAGTGTTAAGACTTCAATAGGTTGTAATTCGTACAGGTTTATCTCATCTTGCTGACCTGTACCTGCCAAGAAATCGTGAATATAGGTTTGCACGGTTCTCTCTTCATGGGGTATACCTGGCGAAATCCTGCTAACATCCACAAAAAGATGCTTAGAGGCTTGACCGAAGTCTTCACCTTCGTTTATTATTGGGTACTCATATACGGTTTGTCTCAACCACCCACTTTTCTTCTCACGTTCATGCTCTGGATTGTAGGTGAATGCATCATGTGATGTGAGTGCTTGTTCGACTTTTTTTAATCCACTCTTTGGCCCCTTTTCATCGCCATCATCGCTGACAATCGCCATATCAATATCTTCTGAAAAGCGGTTGATTATCCCATAGGCTTTAGAAAGTGATGTCCCTCCCTTGAATATTCCATTCTGCTTGAAATCCGATTCCGATAGACTTTTCAACGCCAAGACAACAAAGTAATCCTTCTCGACATAGATTTCTTCTATTCCAAACTTCTGACTAGTTAACGTTATTAGCTCTTGAAATGATTCCTTATCTTTATGTAGTACCATGTAATTCCCAATTTGATGAGTTTGGAAGAAGAGAGCCTATCATCTTGAATTCATATTGACTTGTGTTTGGTATCTGACTTCTCAAAGCCTTTAGGACGAACATGTCTTCTTTCCTTTCAGGATTTAGAAGTGCTATCATTGCCCCTATAATCGCTTTAACCCTGGGAGGATATTTCATGGCAATCTTCGCTAGTTCAACTTGTTTCTTTGGCGATAAATTCTGAATCAAATTGAATAGTGAGCGAATAACTACAATTTGACTTGCATCTGGAATGCGATTAGAATCTTTGATAGCGTCAAGTATTTCTAGAAGCTGGATGTCATCTTTTTTAACATCACTATACGACTTGATGTATCGCACACGCAATCCCATAAACTCACCTGAACGCCTCTCAAATTTACAAGCGATTTCAACTACACCAGATACCTGAGAAGTTAATCCAAGGCGGTTATACAAGCGAAGCCCTGAGATATACCCAATCCTTTTACCCTTTTCAAAAAGCAAGAACTTAATAATATCACTTTCAGATGGCTTTAAGACCCCAAATCTTGATTTCTTAGGCTTATAATAAACTCCCTTACGGGCTCTGATAATTTCACCGTCTGCCCGAAGTCGACTCAATTCTTTGGCAATAGCAAGATGGCTCTCATCCCTTTTTGCTACTACATCAGGAGAGAATAACTCAAGAGGACTTCTTGAATCTACTCGACGTCTTACTGCTTGTGCTAAGTTCATATCTGAATACGAATATACAAGAATTCTGGCAATGTGTCAACATTTTACTTGCATTATCTTGACATATTAAAATACGACAACCATTTAAAGAATGTTACAAACGAACTGCATTACACCTACTAGAACACAAAAACACCCCATTAGATTCCAAGGCTATCTGTCGCTATTAAAGTGCTTTTTGGAGAAAAATTGGAGAATTACCAATTCGAGAATCCTGAAACCACTCCGAATCATATCTTTCAAGATATTCCGAATAATCCTGGTCGGATTATTCGGAAACTCATCCACCACATTCCATGGTTGCTATTACACCACTGTAAAACCATCTTTGCTCTTTACCACCTGACAAGTAACTAATATGAAAGAAGTTATTCCTCATATCCCACTTAATGAGAACGGTTGATTCGCCATCGGTGCCCGTCAGGTTATATATTCCATTTCCAGCTATCACCATCTTACTCACCGTGTAGATATAATAGCAGCCTCCAACTGGGTCAGTAAAGTCAATTTGATAGAGGTATGGCTCACCCAACAAATTAACACCGCCTTCTGGTTGGGTAATTTTGGTAGAAAACACCATATTCCAACCCATAGCCTGTTCTTCCTTCACTTCCCCATCACCCTCCTGGGTTTGGATACTCGTTAGCGCATAAACGCTAATGAAACCCTTAAGTTCCTGACCCTCCTGAGAATAAGATTGAAAAGATGAAATCGTTGCTAGAAGAAAAAGAGGATATGCAAAAATTCGATTCATAACTTGTATTTGACGTCAACTTCGAATCAGGTATACACAATCTCAACTACCACGATTCACGTCAACTAACTTATGCAACAAGTATAGAGTTATTATCTATTCACCAGCATAACCTAGCAGAATTCGAAGTGAAACTTAGTCCCACAATAACATAATTTCTCAGAGTCTAAATATCAATTGACTTGTGACTCGGCATTCTCTGTTCCGCTCTGCTTGCTGCTTCCTAATTTTTCAAATTTCACTTTGGAACTCGTCGTCAAATCTAGTAGTTCAAGTGAAACTGAAGTGACTTCCAGAATCTCGTAGAAATACTCCTCATTCGAGAACGAAAGGCGCAATTGACTGCCTCCTTCCTGAAGCTCAGCACTACCTTCATACCTGGAGTGTCCTTTAATCAGAACTGCCGAGTATTTCCCGAAAGATTTGGGGTCAACCCTAAGAACTAAACCGTCATCTACATTGCGCCAATTGGTATTGAACAAGGGACTTGAAGCGTCTGGGGTTCTTTTAATCACCTTAATCAATAACATAAGAACTAAAGAAGCAGCTAAACCTAATCCTCCTCCGAATCCCGCACACTTTATAACATGCTCTTGAATAGCATCACTATCGGTCATAACCTTGAAATAACTCTTCTTTTGAAGGTTTTCTTGTTCATAGGCTGCAGTATACACACGACCACCAGTCACCGTTTGTGTCTCATAAAATTCTGATGGGTGCATTGACTGCGAATACCAGTGATAATTACCAAAGAACCCAGTTGGGAAATTCTTGATTTCAACATAAGTATTCGGAGTGTAATAAGGGTTTATGTAATCTTCATTTCCTTTCAATAAGAACTCATATGCACCATCATAACAACGCTGAACTGTCGGTCGAAAGTTATCTCGATAATGCCCCTCCATGATTTTATGCCTTCCCCATCCATAGTCATTAATATACTGAGCAGGCACCCAAGTCCTTGCAGGCTCTTTAAACTTCAGGTCTTCGGAAGTCGAAATAGTCTTGACGATACCGTCACTTTCTTGAGACAACTCCACCACGGTAAATCCTCCAGAGAAATATTTGTAATGCATTTCGTCTTCATCGACAAACGCACCAGTAAACATCATTTTCTCACCATCAACTACTGCATCTTTCCCTTGAAACAAGTCGTCAATTTTCGCTTGAAGATTTTCCTTATCCTTTTCAATATCTTCTTGGGCTTTGAAAAAACCAATCAACGACCCAACCCCAATAAGGACAATCGCTAGACTGAGCCATAATACCTTTCGATTCATCTGTAAACTATTTCACCAACAATTGTTGAAGTTCATTCGTAATATCGGAAAAGATAGATAGAATATTAAATCACTTTATTGAGCATTACTACAAATTCATCAAATATGCTAGTGCTCCGCCCCGCAAGTTCAACTTAGAAGAACTTCCTCTGAAAAACGGACCAATCGAATTCCCGCTGTCCCCTCAATCGGAATTGCCCTCACTAAACGTATGAATAAAATCCCGTTCTCCTTCAAGGTGAGCTTGTTGTATCCTGCATGAACTAATGATTCTGAAGGAGCGGCATGACCAACTAGCTTCCTAAGGCAGGCTGGAGGAATATGACTAAACAAAGACAAGAAGGTATATCTCCCCGTATGAGCACTGATTCTTCCAGCTGTCTCTATATCAAAACTAGCGTCATGAGATGCCTTAGTCGATTGTGAAAATGCGAGGGAGAGACCACATGAGGTTTGGACTCATTCATTATTCTCCGAACTGGTTCTAAGCATGCGATGATACATTTAGGATGAGGATGCTTATTCAGCTTCATGCGTGCCCAACCAAAAGGATGGTCATCCAAATAAGATTTCAGAAAGTTCTCAGTCTCCCATTCCTATTCCAGCGAAGCAATATATGAGAAATAGATTCTTCGTGTCCTACAGCGGTTATGTTTTTGGCTCAAACTCCAAATTTTTTACTCTTTATGCTATCTGGGCGGAAAGATGAGTTTACCGTTTTTTCGCATTAGTTCTTGCACTAGTAAACTCCTGAACTTCTATTTTTCTGGTCAATGATGAAACCAGACACTCCAGGGTATTCTTTCTGCCTGGGCTCCTCGCATATTAAGCTCTCGTTATCCTGCCACAAGTTAGCACGAACTTGTGGCAGGAACTTAGGCACTAGTAGTCAAAAACCCCTTGCCAGCCGCTTTTGATGCTCAGCCACAGCTTTATCAAGCCATATAAGAACTACACGCTTATCCCTTCTAAAGAAACCTACAAGCTAAGTGACTGTAGCGCCTCATTTTTTTCGAGGTTATTAACTGTTTGCATTTCGGGGTGGTCTAAGAGAGCGGCTCCCAAGCCGCTCTCTCTTTTTGTATAAACCAATTTATCAACACTAAAGTTTCAGAGCAAAATCTCTTTAGCACCAAGCAATGCAGGCAAAAATCACATAAGGGCTGTTATTTAAGTGTTGAGAAATTGATTTAGAGAAGCTCCGTATTTACCTCAAATATAAACGACCTTTATAGAACGAAGAGGGGACCCCTTAGGCTCCCCTTAAAACAAACACCGAGAGCTAGTCATTTTTAGCAGCTTGTTAGGAAGAATTTTCTCCCTCATTTAGGAGACTACAAAACGCTAACGAGGTAGGTTTTGGAAAAGCCCTAGTGACAGCTAGGGTTTTTTTCTTTCATAAAATTAGGAAAGTCCAGGTAAATAAGCACTACGAAAAAGAAAGAAAAACTATCATCTACCAACCAATGCACTTTGTTCATAAGCTACCAAACCCAAATATTCACAGGGCACACAGAGATAATTGGCCTAAACTGTAGTTGAAAAATAATCATACATTTTCTACCAGCATTATACCTCTGGATAGATGCGGACCACTGAAGGGAACAAAAAACCTACAGCTGCGCTCACAACGTCTCTAGAAAAGCCATCTGTGGAGCCAGTATATTCAGCTAGCAATCCCCTTTCTTCTCTCTTTGGGTCCATACAAACCCAACAGTCAAATCTCAACTCATGCTCATTTCCTAGAGAGTCACGGATGATTTGATTCAGACAATATTTCAATCCTCCACTATGGTTGTGCATTTTCATCAGAATATTTGAGGATGCATAAAACTGATAGAGCCTTTTATGGAGTGTTTGACCTGTTGTGCGACCAACATACAGAAGCCCACTTTCATCGGTTCCACAGAAGCGATTGATTGAAATCGGATTACCATCAGCGTTTGTTGCAAATACCCGATAGACTCCTATGTCAGTTGGCAAATCTGTAATTTCATGAGGGTTGAGCTGACGAATATTTCCTTCAGGCATTTGCACTTTTTCTTTTGAAACGAGTGGTTCCAATAATAATTTCATCATCTGTCAAGATGTTGATTTGACACCTCCCGAAGAGTTTAGAACCCGCTAGCAGAGGAAGTTTCGCATCCGACTTGTAGATAGCAATTGACTCTGAGGTCTCTTCTCCTTCCTCTTCCCATGTTATGCGATAATCATCACTTCCAAAGGGCCCAAATAGCTCGACGTCAATTCCATGTTCTGATTCCCATTTTCCTGCAAATTCCATTGTGTCTATCGTTTTTCAAAAAAAACGGATTGCCACGGGAAATGAAGCATTTAGATTTATTTCGCGAATGCAGCTTCAGTTCATGCGAACTTCTTCTAAAAACCTCACCAGTTGGATTCCAGCTGTATCCTCAATAGGAATTGCCCTCACCAGACGCATGAATAGTATTGCGTTCTCCTTTAGGGATAGCTTATTATAACCATCATGAACACGAGACTCTGATGGAGTGGCATGACCGACAATTTTGCGAAGGCAAGCTTGAGGAAGGTGACTGAACAAAGAATGGAAGCTATATCTTCCCGAATGCGCACTTATCGTTCCTGCTGTAGCAGAATCAAAAATCAGGGTCATCAAATGTCTCAGTTGGCTGTGAAAGTGTGAGGGAGAGCGTAGAGTAGGTCTCGATTCACTCATGATTCTCCTCACAGGTTCAAGGCAAGGAATCAGACATTCTGGGTGAGGGTGCTTGTTGAGCTTCATATGAGCCCAGCCAAAAGGATGGTCATCCACATAAGATTTTAGAAAGTTCTCTGTATCGCCAATTCTTATTCCCGTGAAGCAATAGATGAGGAACAAGTTCTTGGCATTTCTTAGCTGCGGAGTCTTTGGTTCAAATTCCATGACTTGTCGAATCATCTCCCAAGAGAGATACATCTTATCTGGCTGGATATACTTGGTCACTCTGCGCCAATCAGTTTGGTCCTTCAGCATTCCTTCTTGACGAGCCAAAGCTCTGAATTTCAGCAAGAGCTTTTCGAAATTCCATAGTGTATTGCCCGATAGACAATATCGACCTTCAAGCCAGGCTATGAAGTCCTCATGAATGCTGAAAGTGTATGACTGCCAATACAGCGCCTGCTTGCTCTTTATCTCATATTCACGAATACGGTCAGAAAGAAGTTGATACTGGTACTTCGTACTATCCTTCTCAAACCGACTCTTCTCAATATAACTGTCGATATAGTGCGTGATTCTCGCCTGGACTTTAACTCTCCTCGTTTGACCAGTTAGTTTGTGGTACTCCTTCTTAACCTCTTCGACTGTAACCACCTCAATCAACTCATTTTCAGCAACGTGTCGATATGCTTTTAGAAGTAATTCAATATGGTTTTCTATCAGGTTATTGAGCTTATGTTTATCCGATTGACAGTATTCTTCATTCGGGCGCTCACTCTTGGTGCACCAATTTGAAGGAAGGATTCTTTCAGGAAGAAGAACTTTGAGTTGTTGATATGAGACTTCATCTGTGAGTTGGTCAACAATTTTGAAACCAGCTGACATTACCAACTCGATGCCTCTTTTCTTTTTACTAGGGATTCTCTTTAATCGAATTCGAATTCTGACTGCCATGTAGACAATGAGTCAATTTTTGGAGAAAGGATGAAATAGGCTTTCTATTTTCTTCATCCAAATACGACATTGCCCAAAATCATCCTTCATGAGAAAATCCACTACACATCTAAATCCTAAACACCGCAAAAAGGATGTTCGCTTGGCGTCAATGTTTTAAGATAGTCTGGAAAATGGCCATTTCGATTTTCGAAATCCTCTAGATTTGAATAAAATATAACTTGATATGACACCCAAGGAATTCGCGAATCAATTGTACAGACAAATCATGGCACACAACAATTCAGTGGGAGCGGCGATAAATGGCAGGAGTCTCGTAAATGATTATGCCAGAGAATTCCTTAGCGAATGCAGTGGCCAATTCGATGATGACCCAGATACTTGTTTCAGAATCATGGCTTGTATTCATGAATTCAATCAGAACCAACTAGAATGGGAGTCTTTTCCTAATAGCCCAGAGTCAACAAATTGGCATGACTCACACCTGGGTCGAATGAAAAAAACCATCTCGAAGTACTTACCCGATTTCAAGTCATAGCTATTAATCCGTCGACATCTATAGCTCAATGCTTCTTTTCTTTTTTCCTGACATTCTCACGTCGGACACAAACTCTGACTGCCATGTAGACAATGAGTCATTTTTTGGAGAATGGATGAAAAACACATCTGAAATTATTTATATTTATTATCTTCAATCATGATTCACTGTTAAAGTGTGCAAGAAAAGTCAAGTAAAAACCCCAAGACAATGGAAGACAATAAAAAACACGACTCTGAAAATCAATCTGAAACACTTGCAAAGAAATCTACCATTTCAAGATTTATTGATTTTATTAAAAATATTTATTCGAAAAATGCATATGTGTTCATCCCAGTAAGTGTGATTTCCGCAATCATAATGTTTGTTGTTGTGGAGGATGGGGGAAGCTTTTTTAGCAGGCTAATCGGATTTATAGTCACATTTATCATTGGCGGTCTTTTAGGATTGTTATTTCTGAGCTTTTTTGGTGTTAATAAAATGAAGAGTTTCAGGTTAGGCGCAGGAACCTTTCTAATTTTCATTGCTTTAATGGCTTGGGCAAATGACGGATATGTTCCATCAAGTCCAAGCAATTACCACTCAGGCTACCCAAAACCTTGTAAAGGGACTTGTGGGGAAACCATCAAGTCAGCGAAAGATGATTATGATGGCTACCATCTTGTATGTAAACCTGGAAAAGATGGTAAATCTTTTATAGAGAAGGCAAGGGGATTGTAGTAAACAGAAACACACAATCGAACTCATTAAATAACTAGGGCAAATATGACTTACTGACCGCTCCTTGATATAACATATATAATTAGGGCATAAAGCAAGGTTAAAATCCCCATAACTATTATCAATACAGGTAAACTGTTTGTGAAGAGTGTAATAAGAATCAGAGTACCTAATCCAACAAAAAAGGATAATCCAGAGAGTACGCGTAAAATCGCTGTGATTCGTTCTGTCTCAAAATTGACTCCCAAAGCACTTATAAGGGTTACCATTGAGAAAAGTAGCGCAGTGATGACCGTAGCGTAATGTAATTCGCTCTGTTGCTGACCATCCCAAAACACATAGAAGCCGCATGAAATCAAACCACTTATAGCAATTGCAATTATCGTTGTAACGGGGTTGAACTTCATGACTTCTCAATGTTTGGTGGAAAAGGTGGCGGTGTCAAAGCAACAAGTCTAACCACTTTCGGGATTTTCTCTGCAAGTTCCCAAGATTGCATGCCTGGAGTCCACATATACGTTTCGTTTACAATTTTCTTCTCACGAATTAATCGTGTTACTTCATGCTCGGACAAAGGCCCCATTTGATTATTACCTTCTACTACAGCATAGTAAAGCGAGTGCGGTCGATGAAAGGTAGGGAATGCCCCTGGCACCCTCATCGTCTCGATTGATTGGTTCATTGTTTTTACCATTTGCTGTGCAATGGCCATACCCATGCCAAACTCCACCAGATTGTTTATTGAATAGAAACTATTTTCATCCATATCCCTTGGTTTTTATTATCTGATTATTCTTGTGTTGGTGCGGGCGGTGGTGGCGGCATCGGTGGCGGAGTATTAGAAGAAAACACCCCTTCTAATTCCTGCACATTTCCAGCCTCCTGCCAGTTTTCCATACCTTGTTTCCAAACATGGGTTTGCTTGGTAAATTCGCCAGTATTTACAAATTGTTTTAATTGTTCCAAAGTAAACGGACCAGATTGTTGACCATTGACCGCGACCATATAAGAAACAGATGGCGCTGGTGGCGGCGTGTTTTGTTTTTCATTCATGCCGCTCATCATATTTCCCATCATACCAGCCATGCCACTTCCAACTGCACCGCCCATAGCCATACTCGCCATCATAGAACCAGGGTCCATCATTCCGCCTCCACTCCCCGAACCGTCTCCTCCACCAGAACCCATTTTCCCCATGCTTTCAGCAGCAGTTTTTGCAACATCAGTTTGTTGATTCAATTGGTGTGCTGACATGTTTTGCGATTCTGTTGTTAATTTTTGAGCACGTTGTAATTCCTCTCTCTGAATCTTCAGGGTTTCCTGCATGTTTTTCGCGTTGATTTCCTGTGTGTCTTCCAAATTTTTGATGCCTACGTCTGTTTGAGCGACAGTCGTCTTTTCCTGTTGCTCCCTGGTAACCTTAACAAGCTTTTGGTACTCATCACTTTCCTTGTCAAAATCAAGTGTTGCAAGGTCAAAACGTTTTAAGTTTACTCCAAAGTCATTTTCCAAAGCGCTTCTTAGTCTTGGCTCAATAAGGTCATTGATTTCAAGGATTTTTCTTTCCATCTGTAAAACTGGCATTCCATTGTCAGCAGGAACGTTTGTTATTATTCCCTTTACATACTTCGTAAGTGCGTCCTTTATTTGGCGTTTGAAGTCCTCAATTTCAAAATTAATCAGACGCTGAAGTTTAATAAATGACTTGTAGTCCGTAATGTTAAAGGTGATGGTACCTCTTGCTGCCACTGGAACACCAAAATCCAAAAAACGAGGGTCGTAAACGTTAAAATAAGGAATGCCAAATCTTATTTGGACATTCCCTGAGAGGTTAATGAAGTAGATTTCAGCCTGAAATGGAGATTCACCGCCCCACAACGCACCAACAATAGAAGTCAAAATAGGAAAATTAGCCGTTTTCAGCATTTCATCATGTGGCCCTTCAATAAAATCTTGAATAGTCCCATCTTTCTGCTTATATTGAAAAATAGCTACTTCCCCATCCTTAACACGGAGACTGCTGTTCCAACGAATTGAATTCTCCTTTTTAGTAGAATTCGCTTCTCCGCTAGGCCTCCATTTGTGTATTAAATATTCCTGTTCGTCACAACGGATTACATCCATTAACCCACCTTCTTTTCTTTTGTCAAAGAACCCCATGTTCTAGTGTTTTAAAGATTATTCATAATTCTATTTACGCCCTAATTAGCTATTAACTTATAAATCCAATACAACATCAAAGCACTAATGCCCAAAGCGAAGTACAAAAGAGGGTTCTTAGCTAAATCTTTTCGCTCTTGCTCTGCATCTTCCTTCTCCTTATCCGTCATCGATAAATCAAAGTCAACACGCGTTCTATCTAGGTCAAAAGTTTTGAGGATTTTAACATCTTCTTTAGACTTAAAAGAAAATTTTGCTTTATTGTACGCCTCAGTGAACTTTGAATTCCAAGCGGAACGCTCTTCAAATGATAATCCTTTGTTTTTAGCATTTCCTATTGAGAAAGATAGAAACTCAATTAATGATTCTCTATTTAAAGGAATAGTGTGTGAAGAGATTTGACTAATTCTAGTCTCAATATTTTTCTCAATATTTTCATTCAATGTATTCAATGAGTCATACCTAAAGACATGGTCACATTCATTACATTTTTCCTGAAATGACTCAACAGAACCGCCACAGGAAGGACATTTTTTTACAATGCCCTCCTTTTTATTCACAGAAGAATTTGATTTCTCTTGTTCAACTGCAGCCGAGGTAACAGACGCAGTGACATTATGAATGCGAGCATCCAAAATCATTTCAAACTCATCTAAATCAATTCCAAGTTCAGTTGCTTTTTTAATTAAGACGGCTCTTTCCTTTTCAGTAACAACCCCATCTGCCAAGGCCGCTTCAATAAATTTTTCTAATTCCTTACTGTACATTAAAGCTAATTTTTATTTTAAGCTACTTTATTTTAAGTTGCTTGGCATAACGTTCAATTTCTAGTAACGTATTCTTATCATCTCTCATTGCAAACCTTGCTTTGACAATAATTTTTTCACTGAGCGCCTTCCAAGCTTCACGATAACGAAGATTATATGAAGCGACTCCGCTTGTTCCCTGAAGCTTTTCCGCAAAATGCACTTTGGTCGAATTTACTTGTGATAATGCCAAACTAAGAATTTCCAGGAAGTCTTCCTTAGTGTTGGGTACCGGGAAGGTTGAAATAACCTTTGACTTAGCATCCATTGCCTTTCCCTTATTGTATGACTCGGCATCCGTAAAACGCTGAATAGACCCAAGGAAATCAATTTTCGGTTTAGAGTTAAAGGCTTGTTGCTCAGCCTCCTGAAGTTTTCGCATCAAATCATCGACTATGTGAGCATTGGCAATATTTCTAAACTCATGACCACAATCTTGACATCGTGTTTGAAAAGAATCAACATAAGCACCGCAAGCGGGACATTTTTTCACATCCCCTAATTTATCAGACTTAGGAGCAACTTCGGATGTTTTTGGATTATCATCTTCCATGCTTTTTTGTTTTTCAAAAAGCCTCGCTTCAAGGACCATTTCAAACTCATCAAGGTCCACACCCATAGACTCTGCATTCTTAGAGAGAATCTGTTTTTCTTTATCCGTGAGCTCTCCATCCATGAGAGCCATTTCAATTAATTTTTCAAGTTTTTCGCTGTACATGACGTTAAACTATTTCTTTGTTAGTACTTGAATCTCGGCTAGAACTATGTCCATTAACTTCACTATTTATTCAGGCATTAGTTATCTAAACGTATTCTTTCTCTCATTAATAGCGGCCCCTAGTTATTTTGCATCATTTAATTCTAAGTTGTTTTGCATAATATTCGATTTCCGCAAGAGTTGCTTTGTCCTCTTTCATCGAAAAGCGGGCTTTCATAATTATTTGCTCGCATTTAGATTTCCACGCAGATTTCATCCTTTGCTCTGGACCATTTAGCGATTTCGAAAAAAAGTCAACTCTTATTGAATTGTATTGAGAAGATGCCAGTGTAAGAAATTCAACAATGTCTTCTTTTGAATTAGGTACAGGATAAGAAGATATTGCTCCTGCCTGACTTGCCGAAATTTCAAGGTCAATATTGCCTTGTTGCCAGAATGATTTGGTAGAATGTTGCTTCCTTAATTCAGCATCTATATCACTCAAATGATTGAATAAAGCCTGAATTGAGGCAGTGGCCTGCATACTTCTATATTCATGTCCACAATCAGAGCAAACAGTAGCAAAAGATTTCACCATAGCACCACAAGCAGGGCATTTTTTAATATCCCCTTCTTTGTTTGATTTTGGTTTTTCAGGTTCATGTGAAGGTGGAAGCGGCGGCGAAACTGTTTTTTGAGCAAGATACAGTTTAGCGTTCAATATCATTTCAAATTCATCCAGGTCAACATTCAGTTCCCTTGCCTTCTTATTGAGAACTTGCTTCTCTTTTTCTGTCAGGATACCGTCTGCCAAGGCAAGGTCTATCAGTTTTTCAAGTTGCTCGTTCATCCTCCAATGTTAAAAGTTCAGCTGTCTTCATAAAATCAAACAGTAACCCGCAAATATTAGAAAAGTATTGGTTCAAACCAAAGGTTAAGAAGACTAGAAAGGGAAATATCAGACAAGATGTTTGCAAGAAGGGACCCTGAATTCAAGTCAAACGGAGACTATATCATCGACGGCGAGCACTACATGTCTGTGTGGACATATAAAATTCGGAAAGGCATTTCACCAAACACGAATAGCTCTAACGGTAGCGACAGTCTACAAATCCTTCGAAAAGGAGCACGAACCTTTATGAGTATTCCAGATAAAGGAAACTTTGACAAAGTTCAACTATTCAGAGTTGAAGACCTAAACGACTTTTATTCATAAGCTACTTCCCAATCCGTGCACACTTCTGTACACAATCACCATTTTCCAGAAAAACAAAAATCCCCGCAACACCAGAAAGCAAAAGGCTCTTGAACGTTTCCAAGAGCCTTTCTAAACCTTAACTAAAACTATTCA
>Ga0208768_1000241_pt1 | contig 39387 bp, 40 predicted proteins | sample AntAceMetag02UK1_FD_184760 | JGI IMG/M metagenome (GOLD analysis project Ga0208768, IMG submission 184760) | Saline lake microbial communities from Ace Lake, Antarctica - Antarctic Ace Lake Metagenome 02UK1 (SPAdes) (version 2) | ecosystem: Environmental > Aquatic > Non-marine Saline and...
CTTGCATAGCGGGAGCAATCGCGCTCATATTGTGGCCGTGTGGTTTCAGTCCAAGGCATCGTGATCTCCTGTTAGTCCGCAAACCAACAGAATCATAAGTCGCTGAAATCACACAACTCTTTTTGGAACGGGCTCTTAGGAGGAAACTGGTTCCGCTGAACAGAGAGTCGTCCACTCTGCAACCACCATCTTATGCGTGCAGTAGGTGCAACTGGTACGAAAATAAGAACCGATGGGTGCAGGGGGAGCGAATCGCCTTGCGAGTAATCCTACGGCGGAACTCGGGTGGCATCCAAACGGCGGACGGTTGGTCTCGATGAAATCGTCTCCATGACATGGCCATGGGGGTATCGGGGGAGCTTGGAGGCTCTCCTGATCTGTGATCGAACGGCAGCACGTTCGGGCATGGGGTGGTGTCGGAGGGGAGAGGGCATTCTCCACCTCTGATGAGTGATTGACCGACGATACGGTCTGATGACACGGGCGCCGGCGGCTGGGGCGAGCCAGGATGGATCGGGCCAGTTGGCCCAAGGTCGTGTCAGAGCCGGTGGGGATGCAACGGGGCGCGCGCAGCGGGCGCCCCTTGCCGAGATTGCGTGTATTACACGCACATCTTGCACTCTTCTCAAGTAGCTGATTCCATCTCTGTCTATCCATGCAGATGCGGCCAAAGAAGCGGCCAAACTGCCGGCCAAAATTTATCTACGAATTATCCTAAAAGCATGATATTATTCATATTATGAGTGAAGAGAACCCGGCCAAAGATGCGGCCAAACTACCGGCCACTACCGTTGCTGAAGATCGCGGTGAAACCATCGGTTCGATGGAGCCTATGCTTATCAGCGAGACATCCAGACATTACGGCAATCTGGTCGATCTCACTGTTGAGCTAACAGCTCAGTCAACACAGTTGAAAAGCGCGTTACCGCCTGGGGTGGTTGAAGCGCTCGCCCGCCTCGTGCGGGCGATGAATTGCTACTATAGCAATCTCATTGAAGGTCACGACACGCATCCGATCGATATCGAGCGCGCGATGCAAAACGACTACAGTGACGATCCCAAAAAGCGCGACCTGCAAAAGGAAGCGCGCGCCCATATCGAAGTCCAGGCATGGATCGATGAAGGCGGATTAGCGGGCGCGGAATCTCTCAGTGTCGGCATACTCGAAATTCATCGACGTTTCGGGGAGCTTCTGCCTGAAGACCTTCTGAAGGTCGAAAACCCCGATACAGGCGAAGTCATCCAAATGACGCCGGGCGAACTCCGCCACCGCGACGTGAGAGTGGGGCGCCTTATTGCTGTGAGCCCCGGCGCCTTGCCGCGCTTTATGGCGCGATTTGATCAGGCATACGGACGACTGGGCAGAGCCAGCCGCATCCTGTCCGCCGCCACGGCACACCACCGCCTGCTATGGATGCACCCATTCCTTGATGGCAATGGCCGCGTGGCTCGCCTCATGTCTTACTCCATACTGCGAGACTCTTTGGATACGGGCGGCATCTGGTCGATTGCGCGCGGCCTCGCGCGTAATGAAGCCGAATACAAGCAACACCTGATGGCCTGTGATGGTCCCCGCCGAAACGACCTCGACGGTCGCGGCAATTTGAGCGAAGAGGCCTTGGCGAGCTTCGCAGGATTCTTCTTGCGAACCTGCATTGATCAGGTCGCATTTATGCGAGGGCTCGTGCAGCCCGACAAACTCAGAGAACGTATTCTGGGCTGGACAAAAAGCCAGCCTGATCTGCCTGCCCGATCAGATGCCTTGCTCGAAGCCGTCCTCTACCGGGGAGAAGTGCCTCGTTCTGAAGTGGCTGAAATTCTTCAGATGCCGGATCGGACAGCGCGGCGAGCATCTTCGACACTTATGGAGCGCGGCATACTGGTTTCCGATGGCAATCGCGCGCCATTAAAGCTCGCCTTCCCCGCGACTCTTGCGCACGAATGGATGCCCGGATTGTTTCCAGAGAAGCCAAAAGAGTAAAGCCACAAAATTATTGACAGTATACGGAGTATTATGTCATAATATTCTCATAACAAGTGAGGATATTTGCGATCAGTAAAATTTGATTTTGATAGGGCGAGAAAAGCAATTGTAGACAACAAGTGGCAGCTAAGCGCTTTGGCGCTAGTACCCGGAATCACAACTGACTGATACGTCGGTTTTTGAACTTCCGTTGGCGGACCTTGGTTTTTGTCCACAAGAACGGAGCTGCTCCCTCGTTGTATGAAGCGATGAAGGCATCGATGTGATCTTTCAGTTGGGCGACGGATGTGAAGGAGGCGCCCGCGAGGGATTTTCCTTGCAGGATCGAGAACCAGTTCTCGACAACGTGGACCGCACCCACAAATTGGTGCGCCGCTATCACGTCACTGACGCAGCTGTGCATGACAGCCAGACGGTGGACCACCTGCTGATGCAGGGCAATACCGGGTCCGGCGTGTGGGCGGACGCGGCTTATCGATCTGAGGAGATGGAGGCCAAGCTGCGCGACCGCAAGCTGAAAAGCTACATCCACCGTAAAGGCAAGCGCGGCAAGCCGCTGACTGAACAGGCCAAGGGCAGTAACCGGACCAAGTCCACTGTGCGGGTCCGGGTCGAGCATATTTTTGGCGCGCAAGCCAACGACATGGGCGGCACCCTCGTGCGCACGATCGGTCTGGTTCGGGCCAAGGCCAAAATCGGGATGAAGAATCTCACCTACAACATGCGCCGTCTCGCCCAACTGGGCCGCATCAACCCTCACCCAGCCTGAAACACGGCCGGCCAAGGACGCAGATCGTCCTGCGCATCGCGAAAAATGGCCCTGAACCTAAGGTCCGAGAAGCGAAATGGGCGGCACATCATCAAACCCAAGGCAACAATCGGTCTGATGAAGGCCGCTGAATCGCTTCAGCCGTAACCTGCTATGCAGTTGCCGCGAAAACAGTCAAAAATCGAGGTGCCCATAGGTTGGGCCCGACACCGGGCTCGAACGGTTGAACCCTTCGACGCCTTTGACAGGCGCAACCTGCGCCACCCCTTGCCGCCGCGACCAGGAATAAACGGCTGGAGCCTCATAGCCGGTGTCGATGGCAAGCTTGGCCAGGCGCAGATACGCGCCGTACTGATGCGCCCATGTCCGGTCCAGCAGCTTTGTCAGCTCCAACCACGCGCCCTGATGGTCCGGGCCGCCCTCGATCACGATATGATCGACCAGCCAGCTTGTTCCGCCCCGACCCCAGGCCCAGACGTCGACCTCTATCCGGTCTTTCTGCACATCGGCCCCGGCGGTCAGGAACAGCCCGCCCGCAGGCACGATGCCCGGCTTCCATGTTTCGCGGCGATCATAGAGCCGCGACCAGTCCGGCGCTTCGCCGGTTTCCACCCATGTCTCGCCAAGGATCGTGTTCTTGAACGCCCGGATGGCCTCATCCGAACATTGTGCTGCCTCCCATGCCCGCACGATCCGCTCCCAGCTGAGCCAGCCGATCGGCGAATACAGCGCCGAGAGGTGATAGCCGACGGTGCCGGGATCGGCGGCAACAGCGGTTGCGCGCCACTCGCCTGCCTCCAGCAGTGCCGTCTTGTGATGTTCAGCGATGGCGCGCTCGCAGCCCTCGCAATGGTATGCTGCCGCTTCAGGGCGCCCCTTGTCCCAGCGCAGCCGCTCGAACTTCAGCCACTGGAACTGGCTGCAATACGGGCACGGCACGAAGAACCGGCGCTGATCGCTGGTCTCATATTCCCGCTCGATCCGGCTTAGACCCCGGATCGTCGGGGTCGAGACTAGGAATACCTTGCGCCGGTGCGCGAAGGTCAAGGTCCGCGCTTCAGCCAGACTGACTGGATCCCCCTCATCATCGGCCGAGGCCGGATAGGCATCGACCTCGTCCAGAAAGATGTAGCGTGCCGGTGTCGAGCGCAGCCCCACGGCCGAGTTCGCCCCGGTCATGATCAGGATGCCACCCGCGAATTCCTTCGACAGCATCGTGTTGCCCGCATCGCGCGAGCGCGCCGGTTTCACCCGTTCGCGCAGCTCCGGGCTTTCCTCAATTAGCGGATCAATTCGCTGGCGCGAATTGCGTTTCGCCAGTTCCACGGTCGGCTGCACCGCCAGCATCGGCCCCGGTGCCTGGTGGATGGCAAAGCCTATCCAGTTGTTTCCAGCCTCGGTCGCACCAACCTGTGCCGCCTTCATGAATACGATGCGCTGGACGGCGGAACTCGGCGACAACGCATCCATAATTTCACGCATGTAGGGCGTGCGCGCTGTACGATAGCGCCCCGGCTCAGCGCTGGCGCGTGACCCCAGCATCCGGTGCGCATCGGCCCATTGCGACACCGTCAGATCGGCGTCCGGCCGCATCCCCCGGCCCCAGCTGCGCAGAAGCCGATCAGAACCATCAAAGCTATCTGTCTCAGCGGAGGTCGATGCGGACCTCCGCGAGGCTGTCGAGTTGGGCACGGACATGGGCTTCCAGAACCTTCTGCATCATGACGGGCTCCAGACTCCCGTGATCCGCGATCATCACTCCCAATTCTGACGCCATCAGCGCCGCCGCCCGCGCGGGCCAAGTCACCCAGGCGTCGCGCTCCTCACGGGCCAGCCGGAAGACCAGCCCCACCGCGCGGTCGCGGTCGATCAGCTCACCCTTCAGCTTTGCCAGCTTCAGCTTGCGCTCCTGCGCCTTCAGCACCTCGTTGGCGGTCTTGGCCTGCAGGAAGGTTGTGCCTCCGCCAGTGACCGGGGCGGGCAACCCTTCCTCGCGCAATGTCTCACCCACAGTCGATACCGCTGTGTCGGGGACCGGCTTTAGTTTGGGTGCGGGTAGTGGCGCTTTCTTTGCCTCACCCCGTTGCTTGGCGGGGTCCGTCATCGCGGCGCGGCGCGCATCGGACGCGGCCGCATCAATCGAGCCATCGGCGTGATGAACCAACCGCCCCGACTCCTTGGCTTTCTGGATGGCACCCCGCGACAGGCCGACATGGGAGGCATATTGGCGCTCACTCATGCCCTGCATCTCGCACCCCGTATCCTTCATAAAGCAATGATATTGCTTTGAAATGAGTTGATTACACCCTGCGATGGAGCGATTCTGGGATCAGGAAATCAATCCTGATCGGAGACCAAATCATGACCGCAATTACAACCATCCGCATAGACCACGCAGCGCTTCCCGCACAATTCGACCGCTCGCGCCCAAACGCCGTCGCCGAGGCCATCGAGGCCGCGCTGCGCGAAGACGGGATCACCGCCGAAGCTTCGGACGTGATCTCGCATCTCAAGATTGAGCTGCCGACCACCCAGCTTGCCGCCGCCAGCGCTGTGCTGGCCAGCTTGCACCTGATCTGAGGGAGAGCAGAACCATGAGCACACGCGCGCAGATCGCCATTCAAACTGGGCCCGAGGAATGGGCACATATCTATGTCCACTTTGACGGCTACCCTTCGCACATGCTGCCCGCACTGGCGCGCTGGACGCCTAAGGACATCCTCGCCGCAAAGGAAATTCGGCAGGTCCGCGCGGACGCGCTGGACTGTTTCGATCCACCCCGCGCGCCGCAAATCCTGCCGCATCCAACCTGCGAGCTGTGCCACCTTTATCTCTGGCAGGACGGTGGCTGGGCAGATGCCACTGGCCCCGAAATTGATCGGAAAGAAATGTCATTGCTCTGAATTGACTACGATAATCAGTCCATCAGAGCGATGATTGTCACATGAAGACGATGCAACTTACCACGGAGCCACCAAGATGAGCCGCCGCGCGACCGACAACACAAGAGCCCTCGACGCCTTCCTCGCTGCCAAGGTCGATATCGACGCGTTGCTTGCGCGCCTGACAACCCTCAGCGCGGACAATTTCGACGCCCACCCAGACGAGATCAACTGGGGCCATGTCGGCACCCTGACCCACTACGCCAGCCTGCTGCGCCAGATCAGCGACAGCGCGTTCAAAGAAGGCGAACACGCCGAGTGAGCTTTTGCCTCCGACGCAAGGTAAGCCCGCCATTGGTGGGCTTACCCCGGTAGAAGTTGGCGTATGTCGCGTCGCCTGTTAACCGGAGACCGTCATGATCCAAATTCATCTGTCCGATGCCCAATCCGTCATTCTGTCCGCAGCCTGCGCCCGCGAAGACGGGATGGTGTTCCCCGTCACCGCCAGCCTCAAGGGCGGCGCTGTGGGCAATGTCTGCAAAAGCCTGCTGTTGCGCGGGTTGATCGAGGAAATCGTCGCCGCTGATCCTGACACGGTTTGGAGGCACGATGACGCGGGCCCCCTGACCCTGCGCGCCACTCGGCTTGCCTATTCTGTACTCGGCATTGGCGACGCCGACGGTGCAGAGCCTGCCACTCAGCCCGACCTGACGCCCCCGACCCAGCGCAAGGGTACCAAGCAGGCACAGCTGATCGCCATAGTGCGCGCCGAGGGTGGCGCGACCATCGACGAGATCGTGGCTGCCACTAATTGGGCGCGACACACATCTCGTGGGGTCATATCAGGCGTGTTAAAGAAGAAGCTCGGACTTATCATCACCTCGGAAAAGGTGGATGGTCGGGGGCGAGCCTACCGGATCGCCATCTGACTCCACACTCGACGCGCATCGAATTAGGTGCTAACTTCGCGCTTGATCAGATGCGCGTTTGGGAGCCAGACCATGGATATCACCAAGGACATTCGTCCACTAACCGAGTTCAAGCGGGATACGTCCCGCTTTGTCGCTCATCTCAAAGATACCGGCCGCCCGACGGTTCTGACCGTCAACGGCAAACCCTCGGTGGTCGTGATGGACGCCGCCGCGTGGCAGGACATGCAGGACCAGCTTGACTATGCCGAGACCGTCGCCGGCATCCGCAAGGGACTGACGCAGGCCCGTGCCGATAAAGGCACAGAAGCAGGTCGTTTCTTCGACAGCCTTGCCCAGACGAAATGACCACGCCACTGCCGGTGATCATCACGCCGAACGCGGCGGATGATCTGACAGCTTCATGGCTCTGGCTGCACGACCGCAACCCCAGGGCTGCTGACAAATGGCTCGCGGGCATCCGCGAGATGATTATGGCACTCGGGACACTGCCCGAGACACATCCCATAGCGCCAGAGTCACGGGACTTCGACTTGCCCATTCGCAGGGCGCTCTATGGTCGAGCAACGCGCTGGAGAATCTATTATGCCATCATCGATGGAGCGGTGCAGGTTCTCCATGTTCGACATGGTCGTCGAAGCGACTGGCAGCCATGATCCGCTCAAATAGCCGCCTGAGCAAATACCCGCGCGCCAGCGAAACCCCGACAAAGGCGAGCCCGATGGTCAGGTGCTCAGCAAGGCCAGTCTCGATCCCGAACCACGGGAAGACGACGATCTGCGTACCGATGGCCAGCGCATAGCCGACCACGACATTCGTCGTGGCTTCCACCAGCGACATGGCGCGCGATTGGCTCATGCAGCAGCGTCCTCCAGTTCGCCATCGCCAAGCCGCTCGGTCCGCACCTGCGCGAAGGTCCGACCGTTGCCGTCAAGGATCGCGTCGCGCCCCGTGTCGGCCTGCCAGCGCTCAACGGCGACATCAATATAAGCCGGGCTGATTTCCATCGCGAAGACGCGCCGCCCGTTGGCCTCGCCGGCCATGATCTGCGAGCCCGAACCACAGAACGGCTCGTAGCAAAGCCCGCCCCGCGCCACATGCTGGCGCATCGGGATGCCAAAGGCGTCCAGCGGCTTCGGCGTCGGATGATCGGACCGATCAACCTTGGCAAAACTCGGCAGCGCCCATGTGGATGCGAGGGTTTCCTCGGCCACCTTCGGCGGGCGATTGCCCCTGATCCAGCCCATGAAGCAAGGCTCATGCTTCCAGAGGTAATGCGACCGGGTCAGAACCCCGCGGTCCTTCACCCAGATGATCTGCTGATGGACGAAGGCCCCGGCTTTCTCCCAGCAGGCCTCCAGCATCGCCTGGCGGCGCGAGGCGTGCCAGCAATACCAGGCGGCATCTTCGGTGATCGCCTCGGCGACAGCGGCGGCGATGAAGCCGTCGTAGAGTTCCGCGCCCTGCGATGAGTCGTCCCAGGTCACACCATAGCTTTGCGACCAGTCCTTGTTCCGTGTCGGATGGTTCGAGCCGTCGTAATCCACCAGATACGGCGGGTCGGTCGCGAACAGGATCGCGCGCTCGCCGTTCATCAGACGGCGCACATCGGGGACGCTGGTGCTGTCACCGCAGAGCAGCCGGTGCTCGCCGAGGATCCACAGATCGCCGGTGCGCGAGGCCGGGTTGCGTGGCGGTTCCGGGATCACGACCGGCGGCACGCTGGCCCCACCACCATCCTCGCCGTCCCCCTCGGGCACGTAGGCCAGAAGCTTGTCCAACTCGCCATCGCTGAAGCCGACCAGCGACAGATCGAAATCCTCGGCCAGCAGGTCGTTCAACTCGGCCGACAGCAGCGCCTCGTCCCATGGCGACTCTGTCAGCCGGTTGTCCGCAATGCGGTAGGCCCGGCGCTGCGCCTCGGTCAGATGACCCAGCACGATCACCGGCGCTTCGGTCAGGCCCAACTGCGTGGCCGCAAGCACGCGGCCATGCCCGGCGATCAACTCTCCGTCTTCCGCGACCAGGCACGGCACCGTCCAGCCGAACTCCGCCATGCTGGCGGCGATCTTCGCAACCTGATCCGCGCCGTGCGTTTTGGCATTGCGGGCATAGGGCTGCAGCCTAGCGATCGGCCATTGCTCGATGCGCTCCGGGGCGAAGCTGAGGGTCATGCGAATTGTCCTGTTGAAGGATGGGGTGATGGCTTCCGTGGGTGGACTCCGTCGCCGGAGTCCAGGCCGGGGTCCACTGGCTTCCAGCTGGACTCCGGAGTCCAGGGTATCCACCCCGGAGTCCACCAGCCAAGATGCTGTTATTGCGTGGTTATTTCTGCTTCAGGGGGTGGATTCCAACCGGGGTGGACTCCCAAAAAAAACGCTCTGCCGCTAGCGATGCGTCGCGCTTCGCCCCCCCGTATACGTTTACGGCCAGAAAGGAACCGGAAAACAATGGCTTAGGGTTTTCGCTCAGTCCTGTTCGGTTACCGCTTGATCCGAAAAACTATCTCTCATGCTGGTTCGGACAGCGTTTTGCCGGGTCAAACGGTGGGCACTCGTCTTTCGAACCGTCTGGACCCCGGCTGGACTCCGGCTGGACTCCAGTTCGAACTCTGGGGTCCACCACGGCATCCACTTCAGCATCCGATCACCAGCGGTTTGTTTAACGCAGAACACCGACCCTGAGAAACTTGTAGCCTCAATCTCGGAGATTGTCTTGCCTCCCGGTGTCCCACCGAAAAGTGTCCCGCAAACACGAAACGGGTTGACAGGGCGGCCATGGCACGACCGCCCCGCAGGTTTACGCGGTTTTTTCAATGACAAAGTCCATTGATCGCTTGCGCGGTACGGCTTTGCCGTTGAGACGCCAGACGATCACGGCCAGCCCGTATTCGTGCCGTCTGTTGGCGGAAGATCGGCTGATCCCATGCGCATAGCAGATGCCTTTCCAGGCCTTGCGGTTGGCCCGCGCCCAGAGGATCTGGGCGATTTCCTTGTCGACCCAGCGCAGCCACAGCATGGCCTCATCGGCCTGCGTGATCATTCGCGGTGATGGCAACGGTTTGCGCATGCGCGGCTCCTGACCCACCTGATCGGCGAAGCTGGAGAGGTATTCAGGCCAGGCGCTGACATAGCCCTGCGGGCCCACCGGTGGCATCGCACGCATCACGTCTGCCGCAAGGTCCAGCCGATCCGCAACCATGGCGCGGGTCCATTCACCCATGGCGCACCCCCTGCCGGGCAGGGCGCTTGCCATAGAGTTTCTCGCCAAGCTGGCGGACCAGTGCGCGCTCAGGCCAGGTTAGCCGGTGGTCGTCGATGGTAACGGCCAGAAGCCCCTGTTCCTGCCAGCCGTCGCGCTTGACCTGATCGGGATCCCGGCGCTGGCCGCCGTAGCCCCTCGGCATGAACAGCATGCCGGTCATATCGCGCCGCCATTTCCGACCTTCGCCCTCGCCTGACGGGCCTCGGCGATCCGGCTCTGGCCGGTCTCACGGTCGACATGGCTGCCTTCGCCGTGGCGCGCCCAGGAAACAAACGCTCGGCTCATGTTTCTTTGGGACACTGCGAGCGCCGATTGCGCCGCTGCTGTGATCAGTGGCGCAATGTGCTGGGTGAAGAACGGCAGCCAATCGGTCCTGTTGGGGACAAGAACCTGCTCCACGAGTCCGGCGTCCGTCTCGATCAAGACGAATGTCCCGACAGTTGAACTTGGCCAGAAACGTACTTCGAGCCAGCCCCCTTCGATGCTGCTGTCATCGGTGAGCGGCACGCTGTAGCAGCCAAGCGCCCGTGTGAAGGAGTGGTGCCAACTATCACCTTCTTCTTGCCAAAGCCGATTGGCTTCATGATACCAGTCCGGCAGGTCCACTTCGTAAAGACGCCCGGCTTCGTAAACGCGCAACGTATCATAACACATGATCATTCTTCCTCTGTGTGTGGGTAGTTTGTGAACGCGGGGTTCGGCTTTGCTGCCTCCAGCCGGGCGGCGAACGCATCGAGGGTGGCGAAGCGCGCGACGAGGACGGCCTGCATGCTGGCGGTCAGGCGGGATGCGGGGGCGTCGATGCGTGCCGCGGCTGCAGGGTTGCCGCCCGCAGGCTCGGAAGCCGCGCAACGCGCGATGCTGAAGCTTGCCAGCGGCCCGAGGCGGTTGGTCAGCCAGGCTTCGGGATCGGGAATGCGGGCGAGATCGACGCGGGCGATCCGGGCGCGGTGGCCGGGACCCTCGGGGCGGTAGGTCACCTCCGCAGAGGAGTGTGACATTTGGCTATTATAGAGATCCCTATAATAGCAGTTTGTCACACTCCTCGCCCGATCTTGCCGGGCTGCCTCGGCCGAGGGCCAGAGGTTCGGGAAGCAGGCGGCCATGTCTGCTGCATTGTCGAGCACGATGCCCGCGAGCGCCATCAGGTCGCGCCGGGTCGGCTTGAGGTCGGACCATGGCACGAGTTCATCCACCGTCACGGGCAGGACCACGTCGGCGAGGAGGTCGATCCCGAGTGGGGTGTCCACAGTGCGGTTGACGCCGCGCCCACGCCCCATCGCCTGGATCAGTTCGCCCTCGCAGATGCTCCAGCGAACGGCTTCGGCGATCGGGTCGGAATGGGCCTCCATGGCGAGGGGGACAGTCCGGTCGCCCGCGAGGCGCAGCCGACGCTCGGCCATCGGATACCACCAGCCCGCATCTTCGGGGTTCGGCGTGGGCACGCGGCCGGTCAGCGCGATGGCGATGAGTTCGACCGTGCGCGGCGCGGGCAGCGTGCGTCCCAGCACGATCAGGCCGCCGATGTCGCCCCAGCGATCAAGCCCGCTGAGCGCGTTGAAATGCACCGCCTCCACGCGCGGCGGCAGACCGGTCGCGCGAAGGGCGTCGATGGCGGCCTTCTGGCCCACGACCAGCAGGTCGACCCGTGCGCCGGGGCGGCGGCACTGACGCGCGCGCAATGCGATCCAGGCGGTGAGGTCGCGCAGACGGTTGGCGGCGGCCTTGCGGTCGCGCTCGGGTGCGTCGGGTCCGGGCGTCAGGCCGCGGGCCGAGGTTGGGCTGCCGATGACCTGGCGGATGCGCACATGAGGCTGGCGCGCGGCAACAGGCGCGCCGATGTCGATCAGCGGCAGGTAGGTCTGCACCAGTTCGGGGCGTAGCGTGGCGTCGAGATGCAGGATCGGTGCCTCGCCCGCCCAGCCCGCGCGCAGACGGCTGCGCCAGCGCAGGCGCAGGGCGCGGACCGATCCGGCGTCGGTGCGTTCATGGCCGAGTTCTGCACCGGCGGCATCGTAGCCATTCTCCAGCGCCTCGGCGAGGATCAGCCAAAGCGTGGCGCAGCGCCCCGGCGGTGCCCATGGCTCGCCCGGGGGAGGCAGGACCTTGTCGATCCGCTTGCGCCGTTCGACGGATGACATGCCCGGCAACAATCCGGCATCGCGCATCCGGCGGCGTTCCAGCCTCGCGGCGGCGCGACAATCCTCGGGGGTGAGACCTACGGCTTCCAGAAGCCCGACGCGCAGGGGCCCGGGTTCCGCGACCTGCAGCGCCTTCCACAGCCGGGTGCGGGCGGCGACGAGGTCTGCCGTGGCGCCCATGTCGATCTTGCCCTTGGCGCCGTAGCAGACCAGAGATGCCCGCCCCGGTTCCAGCCCGTCCTGTGTCAGCGTGGCCTTGCCGTCAAGGCCGCGCAGGCCCGATTGCCAGAAGGCTTCGTCGATCACGAGCAGCCCGACGGTGCCGATGGCCTCAGGCTTCATGTGGAACAGGCTGTCATGGGCGCAGACGACGACTTGCGCAGCCTGTGCGACAGGCTTCTGCTGCTGATAACCGCAGGCCTGGAAATAGGCGCAGAGGTGCAACTCGCCGCCGCGCTTTACCTTGCAGCAACTCTGTTCGACCGGATGCTCCACCTCCAGCGCGTCGAAGGTCGCCTCGCTGTCGAGGCACATCAGTTGATCCGGGTTCTCGGGCGAGGGGTCGGGCGCGGTGCGGCCTTTCCAGAGCATGGCGCGCAGGCCAAGGCCCGCGAAGGCTGTCACCTGTTCGGCACCGAGGTCATGGCGTGGCACGGCATAGACCACCTTGCGCCCGACCAGACCGCCCGAGGCGAGGAGACCCGCGATGGCGGTCCGGGCGCGCGATGTCTTGCCGAGGCCCACATCGACCGGCAGGCCGAGCAGCGGCGGCAGTGGTGCCCACGCCACCAGGTTGAAATCCAGCGGATCGCGGTCCTCAGCCGCGTCCTGTGCCGCCTCGCGGGCGACCTCGACGGCGGTCCAATAGGCGGGCACGGCCGCTATGAAGCGCGAAATGGCGTCCGCGAGTGTCGCGCGGGCTTGGTCCGGCGTCAGGAATGGTGCCGGGTATGTCGGCGGCGGTGGCGGGATCTTCGCCGCGCCCGCCACGAGGGCCGCGACCGCCTTCGGACCTGCGGCGCAGAACAGATCGTTGGCATCGCCCGGGGCTGCGGGCAAGGCAATACGGGCATCGACGGCAAGGGCGGCCTTGCGCGCGGCCTCGACGCCGGGGTTGGTGTCGCGGTCGGGCCTGGCGTCATTGTCGGCGACCAATACGAAATCGGCGTTGGGGAGGCGGCTGCGCAGCGCCTCTGCCACCGGCAGCAGGTTGCCCGCATCCATCGCGGCGATGACGGTGTGGCCGGTTGCCATGTGCAGGCTGGCCCCGGTGGCCCAGCCTTCGCAGATCAGGATCGCGCCGGCGGGTTCTGCGATCGCTGCCGGGTCCGCCCCGATGACGCAGAAATGCCCGCGTTTGGCGCCGCCCGCGAGAAACCGCTTGGCCCCGTCCGGGGCGATGGTCTCAAGGCTGTGAAGATGGCCGTCCGCATCCTGAAGCGGCACGATCAGGTGCCCGCGGGCATCGGCGCGCAGGGCCAACGGCAGAACCTGCTTGCCAGTGAGATAGGGATGACCCTCGGGGGCCGGATGCGCCATCGCCCAGATCCGTGCGGCGCGGGCAGCGGCTTTTGCGGCAGGGGTCGCGGCCTCCGGCTCGGGCACGTCGGAGGCGGCACTAACCGGCTCGGCAGCGACAGAGGACCCGCGCGGGCTGATCAGACTATCCGCCGCAGGACGCGTCGCCCGCTTGGCGATGCGCGTGTGCATCCCGAAATCGCCCGCCACGCCGATGCGATCACCGATCCAGTGCAGGGCCTCGTGACGGTTCAGCCCGCGCATGCGGCCGACAAGATCGACCAGCCCACCGCCGATCCCCGCCTCGTGATCGAACCACATGCCCGCCTTGGCACCGGAGATCACGACGGCCAGACTGCCCTTGGTGCCCCAGCGCCATTCCTGGCCGGCGCGCACGCTCGGCTTGCCCAAGAGCTCGACCGCAAGCTCCTGCGCCCGTGCCCGCAACTCGGCATCGAAGGCCTGCCAGTCCCGCCCGCTCATCGCCGCCCCCGTGCACCCGGCACGCGCGCGCCGCTGGGCCCGAGGGCCGTGGCGGTGACATGCAGGGGGTGATGTAGGAAGGTGGACAAGATGGATCAGAACCAGAGTTGGGGTATCGTTACCCCCGGTTCTGCCGCCTTCCGGGCCTTGTCCGAAACGTCGGAACCGGTCCACCCGGTCAAGCGCCACCTCGCCGGAAAGGGTGGAACCCTTCCCGCAAGACATTGAAATCACATCAGATAAAGGGTGGACCCCAAGGGGTCAGAAGGGCTGTTCCGAGGACCGTCCGCCGCCGTCAGGCGAAGGTGGGTGGAACCCTTCCGCAGGCGAACGGGGTGAACCGTTCCACCCATTCGGCGGAATGTTGCGGGAAGGGTGGAACCCTCAGTGCAAGACGCATCGCAATGCTGTGGCCTTTGCCCATGGCACAACGTATTTGTCAGAGATTGTGCGCGTGGCGCGGGCCATCTGGACGACGGATCTCGCATAACGGTGACATGTCGGCGTCCACAACATGCTCAACTATTTCGACATTCGTATAGTCAGGGCGAACATCGTCGGAGGCCTCAACGATGTCGGCTTGCAGCACGTTGCCATGCCTTTCGGGCTATGTGGGCGGCCAGTTTACGGCCGACGTGGCACCACCACAATTATTGTGAGTATTATTGGCGTCCGCAACCAAGACGAGGCCGGGAGCACCGTTGTGGTTTCCAACAGTGCTCCCGCCTGGTTCCCGGTTCGCAATGCGGGGTATTGCGAACCGGAACACCTGAAACACTGCGTGCCCAGCCGCCAATGACGGGCGCCGGGGACCACAGAGAGCTGCATCTTGCAATCAGATAGCATCGTTACCGTTGGAAACGATGCTTTCGGCCACGTGGCTGCAGATCGGTGCGCGCGAAGGACGGTGGTGGAGCCCAAGCCATCCGCCGTGGCATGCAGATCCGCCCCCTCTCCATCGTATCGGCACGGGGAGAGTCGGTCGGCTGCCCGCGATCAAGTGGTCAGGTGCTCAGAGGGGCAAAGAGGTCTTGCAGGGTGGCCTCATCCAGAAGGTTCTCTGAAGTCGCGCCACTGTCGTCGAACAAAGCGTCGGCCAGCGCCTGTTTGCGTGCTTGCATGTCGAGAATCTTTTCCTCGACGGTTCCGGCTGCGACAAGCCGGTGCACGAAGACCGGCTTGTCCTGTCCGATCCGGTGGGTGCGGTCCATGGCCTGACGCTCCACGGCCGGGTTCCACCATGGATCATAGAGGATCACTGTATCGGCCTCGGTAAGGTTCAGTCCAACGCCCCCCGCCTTGAGGCTGAGCAGAAAAACCGGCGCATCGCCGCGCGCAAAGGCATCAAGCACCTCGGCGCGGTTTTTGGTCTGGCCGGTTAGCGTAAGGTGGGCAATGCCCGCCGCGGTCAGATCAGCCTCGATCAGGCGCAGCATCTCGACGAATTGCGAGAAGACCAGCACGCGGCGGCCCTCGGCTACCAACGCGCCCAGAAGCTCGCGCAACCGCGCGCGTTTGCCGCTGTCGGTCACGGATCGTGCAGCTTCAGTCTTCACCAAGCCTGGGTCGCAGCAGACCTGCCGCAGCTTCAGCAAGGCGTCCAGCACCATGATCCGCGCCGCCGCCAGTCCACGGGCGCCGATGGCTTCGCGCACGCGGGCATCCATGGCGCTGCGCACCGTTTCATACAGCGCCTGTTGCGGTTTCGGCAGATCGACCCGTTCGAGGATTTCGGTCTTGGGCGGCAGTTCGGCGGCAACCTCGTCCTTGGTGCGGCGCAACAGGAACGGGCGCAACCGGCGATTCAGCCGGGCCTGCGCGGCCGCGTCGCCATGCTTTTCGATCGGGGTCCGGAACAGCGTCTGAAACCGCTTGCGATCGCCCAGCAGGCCGGGGTTCACCCAGTCAATCAGCGTCCAGATATCCTGCAGCGAGTTTTCGAGGGGCGTGCCGGTCAGCGCCAGCCGCCCCTTGGCGGGAATGTCGCGCAGCGTCTTGGCCATTTGCGAGGCGGGGTTCTTGAGCGTCTGCGCCTCATCGAGAACCACCAAAGGCCAGTTTTGCGCCGCCAGCCAGTCGCTGTCGCGCGCCAGCAGCGGATAGGTCGTCAGCACCAGATCGGCCTGCAAGGCGGCATCACGCGAGGCGGCACGCCCCGTGCCATGCAGCACCACGAGGCGCAGATCGGGCGTGAACTGCGCTGCCTGTGTCTGCCAGCCATGCAGCAGACTGGTGGGCACGATCAACAGCGCCGGGCCGGATGCCCCCGCCTCGCGCCGCGCCTGCAACAGGGCCAGGGTCTGCACTGTCTTGCCCAGCCCCATATCATCAGCCAGCACACCGCCGAACCCGGCCTCCAGCAGACTGCCCATCCAGGCGGCACCGTAAGCCTGATAGTCACGCAGTTGTGCGTTCAAGCCCTTGGGTGGTTCAAAGCGGTCAGCCTCAGCCAGCGCCTGCAGGCTGCGCGCCAGCGGCAGAATTCCGGCATTGTCAGCGAAGCGGATGGTGCTGCCAGCCAGCGCCTCTTCGACCAGACGTACGACGCTGGCATCTGACGGGTGCAACGCACCCAACTCGGCGTAATGGGTCAGGAACAGATGCAGCAGGGGCGCAAGCGGGCTGAGATCCAGCGCGACGTATCCCTGCTTGCCCCGGTCCATATAGACGGGACGGTCGGCCAGATGCTGCGCCAGAGTGTCGATATCCGGCACCTCGTCCCAATCCTCGCGGGTCTGTTTCAGAAACGCGGCAACAAGCGGCGCCACATCCACCGATTTGCCGGCAATCTCGGCCTGAAACCCCAGCGAGAACCAATCGTTGCCCTGAAACGCCTCGCCCGCCTCGGTCTGTGTCGCGACCGTCAGTTCGGCCACCTCTTCGCTCAGGCGATAAGGCCATTTCGGAGTCTTGATAACCTCCCAGCCGTCGCGCTGCAGTTCAGGCAGTGTGCGAAAGGTAAAATCCAGTGCTTCGCGCCCGTCCGAAATCTCCAGCCTGTGCAGGTTCATCTCGCCACCTGCGAAGACGAAATCGCAGGCCATCATGCGCTCGCCCGGCCAATGGAATTCCAGATCTTCCACCGAGTGCGCACCCGCCTCCATCAACCGCGTGGCGCAGGCGGCCTCCCAAGGGTAATCACGGGTCAGGGTCACGATCTTGCCAGCCTCGAGGACGCGTGGATCACCGTCGCCATCCCCGACCTCTTGCCCGTCATAGGCAAAACGCAGGGTCAGGGTGGGCAATTGCACCGAGCTTTCCCAATGGCGCGGCCCATCGCGCGCAGTCTCGGCCCCGAGTGTCAGCCGTGCAACGCGCTGCTTTGCTGCGCGCCGGGTCTGCCGGACTCTACGGGGGCGTGGCAGCGCCAGCCCGGCAAGCGTATCGGGCAGTGCGGCTGCAAGCGCCTCGACCTCATTTGGCCCGATCTCGGGGCTGGCCTCGACGATCTGAAGCACATCATCTCGCACCGCATGCTCCAGCGCACCGATCAGCCCCTTGCCCGTGTCGATCCAGAGCGTCGCACCATCCAGGCTCCGCAGATGCAGGGGCTGGTCGGTAGCATCCCCAAAGCCCAGCCGCTGGCTGCCATCCGCTGCCATCCGCCAGGCCAGGCGCGGCGCGGGCCGTTCCTCGGACCAGATCAACTGGGCATCGGGGGCATTGTCATGCAGAAACCGGGCCGTTTCGCAGAGCTTGCGGATCAGCGCGATGGCATCGTCCCCCCTTGGCCGGAACAACTCGGACAGACCATAGCTGTGATGCGTGTCCCACAGCCGTGCCTGTGCCAGCGCCGACAGCAGCTCCACATCAACAGGTCGGATGAACTTCGCCGGGGCAGCGCTGCGCAGGGCATGGACCGCATCATAGCGGCGTATCGACTTGTTCAGCGCAGTTCCCGAAGCATTCACCCGGCCCTTGTAGATGTCGATCTTCGCCTGCGCGCCATGCGGCACCAGCACGTAAAGCAGGCGGTCCTTCACATTGTCCGGGTACCCCTCGGGTCGCTGCTCCAGCGCCTGCACGGAGGGGGAAGATTTCCTGACCCGCTCCAGCCAGCCCCGCAGCGGTGTGGCAAGGCCGGGTTGCCTGTCTTCCTGTGCTGCCCAGATCACGAGGGCCGCAGCCACATGCTTGCAATTATGGCCAACAGGGCAGGAGCAGATACCGTACAACAGCCCATGACCGACCGTGATCCGCTGCTGATAGGTCTTCCCGCGCCCATTCGACACCTCCGCCTTCAGTGTACTATCCGCCAACCCGTCAACCGACACGACAAGACCGCGTCGCGCATAATCGCGCCCGCGATCGAGTGTCGTTGCGTCGAAATGATCGCTAAGCCGGATATCCATGGGCATGGATTACAGGCATTGGCGCCGGGTGAAAAGGGCCGTGTACCAGCCCATGGAACAGTCTGGCGGCGCTCCCTGCGTGTCTTGATCGTGTCCCGAAAAATCATATGGGTGGTCCGGGCCGAAACACCCGGCGGGCTCCCCAAGCCTATCCGGCGTTTCGCAGATCCGGCCCGAACACCCGCTTTGCCCCGCCGCGTTGTGCAGAGGGCAGTCGGATCAGCGTCGCCATGGCATCGGCCAGGTTGCGCGAGACCGGTTCGCCCTCAACCTGCTGTTCGAAAAACCAGTCCGACAGAAACTCCTTCTTTTCCTGGCGCGCGGCGGTGATCCCAAACTGCGAAATCGCCGCCTGCATGACGTCGAGATAAGGCGTGGTGTAAAGCGATTCCGGCATCCGCACCGGTACGGCGGGTGGCACAAAATCCGGCCAGATCGCCTTCACCATGAAGCGCGGCATCCGGATATCGATGAGTTCCCAGAACATCGTTGAAAGAGCCAAATTTAGGAACTGCCCCTCGCGCCATTGCTCGGGGGTGATGTGCTGATGATAGCCGGAATGCAGGATCCAAGTCTTGTAAGAGTCCGGTCCGAAATTGCTGTTGTTGCGCGTTTCCGAAAACCGCCCCTGTGCCAGAAGATCGCCGTCGCGCAGCGCGATGAGCAATTCCTCCTCCGCCTCGCCTTTCCATACGGCGACCGGATCGCGCGGCCGTTCCCAGTGGTTGATCGGTGCCGCAACTGGAGGCTTGCCCGCCGACTCCTGCAAAAAGCGTGCGACGGTCACGTTCTGCACGTGGGCGCGTGCCTCCGTATAGCTCCAATGCGCACGGTCGAGCGACTTCAACGACATGGGCGGTCTCCTGAATCGGTTGGGGTGAGTGAAACATAAGGCGAACACATGACCCACTCAAGCCGGTTCGAATGGAAAGGGTGGAACGGTTTCACCCTTTCCGGTTGGCGAGGGTTGACCCGTTCCAAGGTCGCGCCTGGCGGCGCAATCCTGCACCTATGGGCCATGATGTTTGATCCCGGACCAATCCGCCGCCCCAACCCACTTCCACCGGGCCAGATGACGCCAGCGGAGCGCCGCGCTGACTTGTGCGGATTGCTGGCCCTAGGGCTGGTCCGGTTGCGGATGCGAGACGCACCCCAAGTACCTGCCGAATATGGAGAGTTTCCGCTACACAACTCGGCTGACCAGAGGGCTCATGCAACTCCAACTCACCGGAGAACCACATGACCAAACCTGATCCGATCCCCGCGCGCCTGGCCGCGCTAAAAACAACCTCGACGCCGGACCTGAAGCAGCAGTGGCGAGAACTGTTCGCCAGCGAGCCGCCGCCCTTCAACCGGCGCTACCTTGAAAGCCGACTGGCCTACCGCATCCAGGAACTGACCTATGGCGGGTTGAAGCCCGAAACCATCAAGCGGCTGGAAGCTCTCGGCGAACAGCTTGACGGCGGCAATATCATCACGCGCCGCACACGTGTTGACCTGAAGCCAATCGCCGGAACGCGTCTGATCCGCGAATGGCAGGGCGTCGAACAGATCGTCACCGTGACGCAGGACGGGTTCGAATGGCAGGGGCGACCCTACCAGTCGCTCTCGGCCATCGCCCGCGCCATCACCGGCACTCGCTGGAACGGCTGGGTGTTCTTCGGACTGAAAAATCACCGGAGGACGTCATGAACAAACCCATCGTTCGCAAGCTGCGCTGCGCCGTCTACACCCGAAAATCCTCTGAGGAAGGGCTGGAGCAGGAATTCAACAGCCTGCACGCCCAGCGCGAATCCTGCGAGGCCTACATCTCCAGCCAGCGGTCGGAAGGCTGGGTGCTGGTGCGCGATCAGTATGACGATGGCGGCGTTTCCGGCGGCACGCTGGAACGCCCCGGCTTGAAGCGGTTGCTCGCCGATATCGAGGATGGGCTGGTTGACGTGGTCGTCGTCTACAAGATCGACCGCCTGTCGCGCTCGCTGATGGACTTTTCGAAGCTTGTCGAGGTATTTGACCGCAATAGTGTGACTTTCGTCTCGGTCACCCAGTCGTTCAATACCACCACGTCGATGGGGCGGCTGACTTTGAACATCCTGCTGTCTTTCGCCCAGTTTGAACGTGAAGTTACCGCCGAACGCATCCGCGACAAGGTCCGCGCCAGCCGGATGAAGGGGATGTGGATGGGTGGCTGCCCGCCGCTTGGCTATGTCGTGAAGGATCGCAAGCTGCTGGAAAACCCCGGCGACGCCGCGCATGTCCGCTGGGTCTTTGCCCGCTTCATCGAGATCGGCTCAGGCACCGAACTGGCGCGGGAGCTGGCCGCGCGCGGGGTTACGACCGCTCGCGGCCACCGCATCGACAAGAAGTTCATCTACCGGATGCTGAACAACCGGGTCTACATCGGCGAGGCCGTGCACAAGGGCACCGGCTATCCCGGCGAGCACAAAGCCATCATCGACCGCGCGACATGGGACAAGGTGCACGCCATCCTGACCGAAAGTCCGCGCAAACGCGCAGCGCGGACCCGTGCCGACACGCCCGCGCTGCTGAAGGGCCTGCTCTACGGCCCTGACGGTGCTGCTTTCTCGCCCACCCACACCCGCAAGTGCAGCAAGCTGTACCGCTACTACGTCAGCCAGACGGTCCTGAAGCATGGTGCCGGGTCGTGCTCCATCGGTCGTGTCGCTGCGGACGACATCGAAACGGCTGTTATCGGACAACTCCGCGCCGTGTTCCGCCAACCCGAGATCGTGGCGGGCACTTGGAAGGCGGCGCGGGCGCAGGAGGGCGGAATCACCGAAGCCAACGCCCGTGAAGCCCTCACTCGACTCGATCCGCTCTGGGGCGAACTTTTCCCCGCCGAACAGGCCCGCATCGTGGGGCTGCTCGTCGAGCGGGTCGACATCGGCACCGAGGGGATAAACGTCCGGCTGCGGATGGACGGACTGGCCGCGCTGGCGAGTGAAATGACCACTGATGTTGGAGAAGCTGCATGACCCGCGCGAGGGCAATCCCCGAGACAATCACCATCCATGTCCCGTTCCGTCTCGTGAAGCGGGGTGGGCGGAAGGAAATTCATCTGCCGCCCCGCGCACATGAGCCCAGACAGGCCGACGATACCCTCGTCAAGGCGCTTGCCCGGGCCTTCCGCTGGAAGCGCATGCTGGATTCTGGCGAATTTGTCACCATCGCGGAGTTGGCCCAGCACGAACGGATAGCGGCACCTTTCCTGACGCGGACAATGCGGCTTGCACAACTTGCGCCGGATCTGGTCGAGGCGATTCTGGACGACCGACAGCCGCAGGGCCTGACGCTGGAATTGTTGCGCACCCCTTTGCCACCCGTCTGGTCAGCGCAACGGACCTCTCTGCTGGGTTCCGACAATCCCCACCAAAAATAGGCGTCAGCCCGTCGAACAGCGACCGTCCGCGCATTACCGCAAGTCGCCAGACGCGGCTATGGGCTTCCTTTCTTCAGCGATGGGACGCCCATGCGAAAGCCATTTGAGGCGGCCTTCGAACATCTCCGAAAGATGTAGTGTCGCTCTGTTTTCCGACGCCAGTCGTGCGCTCGATGGGAATGGTTTTGCGAACGCCATCATTCCGGACGAGGAGGATTTTCTTTGTTTTCCAGTGCGTTGTTGCTCTGAACCGGAATGGGCGCGGTTAACAGGTCCGGAGAATATCAGCCAGGAGAGAACGCTTTCAGCCCTCATGCCACCGACGCCGGTTAACAGCCCATCCCGCATAACCCTCGAAAACAACGGAAAAATCCGGGCTTGGCCGGACGGGGAGAAACTTTCCTTGAGGGCAAGTGGCGGAGAGGAAGGGATTCGAACCCTCGATACGCGTTAACGTATACACCCTTAGCAGGGGCGCGCCTTCAGCCACTCGGCCACCTCTCCGCACGAAGCTAGTCGTCTAGTGAAACCGGCGCCGCACCGCAAGCCCTCGGTGCTGTGAAACTCAGGATAGCTGAGACCGGGGCAGATCCGGCGTCGGCTCCGAACACGACGCTTCTGCCTCTCCCAGCCTTGCAGGCACCCGTCGAAAGCCACACCGTGGCCGTGGAACCTCGAATTCATAAGAATACAGGCTAGCGGAGGCTACAGGTGGACTAGACGTTGAAACGGAAGTGGAGCACGTCGCCGTCCTGGACCACATATTCCTTGCCTTCGGAGCGCATCTTGCCGGCTTCCTTGGCGCCCGCTTCGCCGCCATGGGCAATGAAATCCGGGTATGCGATGGTTTCGGCCCGAATGAAGCCCTTCTCGAAGTCACCATGGATCACACCCGCCGCCTTGGGCGCGGACGCGCCACGTCGGATGGTCCAGGCACGGGCCTCCTTTGGGCCGACAGTGAAATAGGTCTGCAGGTCGAGCAGGTCGTAACCGGCATGGATGAGGCGGGTCAGACCGGGTTCTTCGAGGCCAAGGGTCGACAGGTATTCGGCACGATCCGCTTCGTCGAGCATCGCAAGTTCGCTTTCGATCTGCGCCGAGAAGACGACGCAACCAGCGCCTTCTTCCCTGGCGCGCTCGATGACGCGGGCCGAGTGGACGTTGCCGGTAGCGGCGCTTTCTTCATCGACATTTGCGACGAAGAGAACGGGCTTGGAGGTCAGCAGCTGCAGCATGTTCCAGGCGCGCTGGTCATCCTTCGAAACCTTGGCCTTGCGGGCAGGGCGGCCTGCGTTGAGTTCCTCCAGGGCCAGGTCGATCAGGGCGACCTGGGCCTTGGCATCCTTGTCGCCAGACTTGGCCTTCTTCTCGACGCCGGCCCTACGCTTCTCAAGGCTTTCCAGGTCCGCCAGCATCAGCTCGGTCTCAACCACTTCGAAATCCGCGATCGGGTCGACCGTGCCGCGCACATGCGTGATGTCATCATTCTCGAAACAGCGCAGCACGTAGATGATGGCATCCGTCTCGCGGATATTGGCAAGGAACTGGTTGCCGAGACCTTCGCCCTTGGACGCGCCCTCGACGAGGCCCGCAATGTCCACGAAGTTCATGCGCGCCGGAATGATCTCCTTCGAACCGGCAACCTGCGCGAGTTCGTTCAATCGGGGCTCCGGCACGGCCACTTCGCCGACATTAGGCTCGATGGTGCAGAACGGGTAATTGGCCGCCTGTGCCGCAGCCGTCTGCGTCAGCGCATTGAAAAGCGTGGATTTGCCTACATTGGGAAGGCCCACAATTCCGCATTTGAAGCCCATTTCAGCCTCCTCTTTTTGTCTGTCTTTGCGGGGCCTTAGCGCTATTTCGCCGATAAAAACAGGCCGTTTTGTCGCCTGAGAGCGGAATCGGGTGGTCAAGCAGGGCAGGATTGCTATTCTCGGCATAATAGTTGCAAGAATGACCCCATGGCATATGACGTCTTTCTGGTTTCCGCGAACGAAGATCGCGACACGGCGAAACTGATCGCGCGGCGGCTTCGCGCCCTCAAGTTCAAGGTCTGGTTCAACCAGAAGCCGGTCGATGAGACCTTCGACGCCAAGGACGCACGCAACGCGACGAACTCCACATCCATGCTCGTGCTGTGGTCTGAGAACGCGGTGAAGAGCGACTGGGTGAGGGCCGCAGCCTCTGTCGGGCATTCCCGCCCGGGCACGCTGGTGCAGATCGCGCTCGACAAGACCATTCCGTATGAGCCGTTCCGGACGACCAAACGGTTTTCCGTCGCCACGATGACGTCACGAAAGACGCCGGAAGGCTTCTATCAGGCCATTGAAGCCCTCGGCAGCCGGGACGGACGTACTGACCTGCGCGAATGGATGGGTTACGGCTCGAAGGATGAAGATGAACGGGCCGACTGGATCGCCGCGCACCGGGGTGACCCGCTGGCGCTCCACGCGAAGGCTCAGCGCGAAAAAGACCTCGGCATGAAGCCTGCGCCTGCGCCGGCTGCGCAAGGTGCTGCTGCGCTCGCTGCCGCCTCCCTGAAGGGTGCTTCGAACGGAAACGGGCATCGCTCGGTCGCAGGTGTAACGATTGCCGCCGCTGCCGCACGCCCTGCTGTGGCGCCGGCGCCGGCAACGGATGCAGAGACTGGTTTAGGCTGGGGGACGATGGGTGCAATCTGCCTGGCCATCCTTGCCATGTTGGTCCTTGCCTGGTTATTCCGCTCGCAACCCATCGCGCCCGGGATGCGCGCGGCAATTCCGGCCGTCGGCAATGGCGTGACTGTGGCCGCAACCTGCCCGTCTGGACAGGTGCCGCGGTCTCTCATGAATGAGGTGCTGCAGCCAGGGCCGATCATCAACGATACGGTCGAATAGATTGACGGCATGTCCCCGCAACGAAAAGCGCCGCCGGAGACAGTCCGGCGGCGCTTTTCGTTTATTCCGGGGTCTTGAAGCCTAGCTCAGCGCGCGGTCGATATCGCGTGCGGCTGCCTCGAACTGGTCAACACTGATATCTTCGCTGAGAATTCGACGTGCGGCCGCGACGGCAGCATCCGCAGCAGCGCGGCGCACCTGTTCGGTGGCTTCGGCTTCGGCGCGGGCGATACGGGCTTCTGCCAGCGCTTCACGCCGCACCAAACGGTCGGCGATGTCCTTGCGGGCCTCCGCCATGATCTGCTTGGCGTCTGCCTTGGCCTGATCAATCATGGCCTCGGCTTCCTTGTCAGCGTCCTGCTGGCGGCGTTCGGCGTGGGCCAGCGCCTCGGCAGCGCGTTCGCGCAGGTTGCGGGCCTCTTCCAGTTCTGCAGCGATTGCGCTGGAGCGGGAGTCGAGCCCGCCAATGACGGTCTTGAATGCGCCCATACGGGCGGCAATCAGGAGGAAAACAACAAGCGCCAGGAAAGCGACAAAGGTAACGGGGTCGCTTGCAGAATATGCGAGGCCGCCCATGAAGCCTTCGCCATGACCTTCAGCCTCGGCAAAGGCCGGCAGCGCTGTGACGGCGCAAAGTATAACCAAAGGAAGGAGGTGTTTCAGCGTCCGCATAGGGCTACTCCATCGCCGTGGTAACGGCTTTTGTCAGTTCAGCCTTGGAAGCCGAGACACCGAAGCGACCGACAATCACGTCAGCCGCGTCGACGGCGATCTGTTCGACATTCTTCATGGCATCGGCTCGCAAGCTGGAGATGCGCGTATCTGCGGCCGCCAGCTTCTTCTCGAGTTCAGCATCCACGCGTGCCGTTTCGGCCGCCATTTCAGCATCCATCTTGCCGCGGGCCTTGTCGGACGTTTCGCGCGCCTTGGCCTTGGCCTGCGCAATGCGCAGTTCAAGGGCCTGCTGGGCTTGCGTTGCCTGATCGTTCAGGCGAGCGGCCTGGTCGAGGTCAGACGCGATCCGGTCGGAACGCTTTTCCAGCGTGTCCGACAGTTTCGGCAGGATGACCCGCGACAGGGTGAGGTAGAGAATGCTGAACAGCACCGCCAGCCAGAACAGCTGCGATGGCATGTGCCAGGTTTCGAACGGCGGGAATGGCGGTTTGCCGGCCGCGCCGTGTTCTGCCCCATGGGCCGCAGTTTCTGCAAGCAATGCGATCAGCATCGAAAAGTCCTCGGTTTCGTGTCCAGTCATGAGAGCCAGCGGCGACGCCGCCAGCCCCGGAGCAAAATTTGCTTAGACGACGAACAGGATCAGGATGGCGACGAGGAACGACAGGATGCCGAGCGCCTCGGAAAGGGCCATACCGATGAAGAGGTTGCCGGTCTGCTGCGGGGCAGCCGATGGGTTGCGCATCGCGGCGTCGAGGAACGAGCCGAAGATGTTGCCCACACCGATAGCAGCACCGATCATGCCGAGCGTTGCGAGGCCTGCGCCGACGTATTTGAGGCCGAGGGTGATATCGCCTTCCATGGGGATCTCCTTATGGGAATGCTGTAGTTCTACAAAGTGCCGCTCGTGAAGCGTGTTCCGTCTGCGGCGTCAAGCGGTTTGGTGTGGCCACGTGGCCGCACCGGCGAAGTGGTTTCTAGTGCGCCGGGTGAAGCGCGTCGTTGAGATAAACACATGTCAGGATCGCGAAGACGTAGGCCTGCAGGCCAGCGACGAGCAGTTCCAGCGCATTCAGGGCGACGCCCATGGCAAATGCGAAGGGCGCTATCACGACATATGCGCCGCCAGCGGCGATCAGCGCCACTGTGAAACCTGCGAAAAGCTTCAACATGATGTGTCCTGCCAGCATGTTGGCGAACAGGCGCAGAGACAAGGTTAACGGACGGGCAAAAAACGAAATGATCTCGATCGGCACCAGCAGGAAGTAAATGATGAAGGGCGCGCCGGAAGGGGCGAAGAGTTTCAGGAACTTGAAGCCGTTCTTGTAGAAACCGTAACCGATCACGATCGAAATCACGAGCAGGGCAAGGGCCGCCGTCACGATGATGTGGCTGGTCGTGGTGAACGCGTAGGGCACCATGCCGATCATGTTGGCGAAGAAGATGAAGAAGAAGAGCGTGAATACGAAGGGGAAGAATTTCAGGCCTTCCTCGCCAGCGGCGCCGCGCACCATGTCGGCCACGAAGCCATAGCCGATCTCGGCCAGTGACTGCAGGCGCGATGGTACGAGCTGGCCTTTCGAGGCGGCAAAACCGAAGAATGCAATGGTCAGGATGACGCCGAACGCCATGAAGCCGGATGCGTTCGTGAACGACAGGTCAATGCCGCCGACACTGAAGTCGAGCCATTTCGTGATCTTGAACTGGTGGATCGGATCCAGCGCAACGCTCGGCATAAACAGGTTCATCCGTCCTAATTCCCGTCTTCGGGAGCCTGTGGCTCCTGTGTCTGTTTCAGCGCCCGAGCATTCAGCTCATTATAGGCGCGTATAATGGCCCTTGTGCCCGCTGCGAAGCCAAAAGCTCCCATGATCAGCAAGCCCCAGGGTTTTGTTCCTGCGAAGACGTCGATCCAGTAGCCAATAAAGCCACCGACAAAGACGGAGGTGCCAAATTCCGCACCGTATCGCAGGGCATAGGCCCCAGCCGAAATGCTTCCATCGTCTGCTTTGGTCGCTCGCTGCTTTACGGCTTCACGTTCAGCCCGGGCCGCTCTTGCCCTGGCGATCTCATCACCAAGGCCGTCTGGACCGTCACTGGACATATTTCAAAGTGCTCCGCAGCCGCGATTCCCTGCCGACGAGGATACCCCCGGATTTCGGCGCAAACTATGAGGGGGTGGGACCCAAGTCAACCGCCATTACAGAAACTCAGTCCCTTGTTTTTATTGAAATTCCCGAGGGCGCGTCTGCGCTACTCCGCCGCAACGAGCTGTTCGGCGGCTTCGAGGTCGACGGAAACCAGTTTTGAAACGCCTTTTTCGCGCATCGTGACGCCAAAAAGCCGGTCCATCCGGCTCATCGTCACCGGGTTGTGGGTAATGATCACGAAACGCGTATCCGTGCGTTGGCGCATCTCGTTCAGCATGTTGCAGAACCGATCGACATTGGCATCGTCGAGCGGGGCATCGACCTCGTCAAGCACGCAGATCGGTGCCGGGCGCGACAGGAACACCGCGAAGATCAACGCCGCTGCCGTCAGGGCCTGTTCACCGCCTGACATCAGGGCCAGCGTACCGAGCTTCTTGCCTGGAGGCTGGGCGTATATCTCCAGCCCGGCATTCAGCGGGTCTTCGGCATCAACGAGGCGGAGTTCGGCCTGGCCGCCCTGGAACAGGGCCGTGAACAATGCCTTGAAATGCGCGTTGACGGTCTCGAATGCTGCCAGCAGCCGTTCGCGACCTTCCGCGTTGAGCGCATCGACGCCCTCGCGCAGCTTGGCGATGGCCGCCGTCAGGTCCTCTTTCTCGTTAACCTGGCTACCCAGGCGTTCTTCGAGTTCCGCAGCTTCTTCCTCGGCATTCATGTTGACGCCGCCCAACTGGTCACGGTCGCGGCGCAGATCCTCGACCTTGCGTTCGGCGTCACGCGGCGTGAATTCGCCCATCTCGGTCTCATCAAGACCGGCTTCGGCGATGGCCAGCAGGCCCTCCGGCGTGCGCTGGAACGTGTTGCGCGCGATTTCGACGCTTTCCTCAAGCCGGGCTTCGGCCGTCTCAATTTTCACTTTCCATCCGGCGAAGCTCTCGCGCGCTTCGGATGCGGCAATCGCCGCCCGGCGTGCGGCCGTTTCGGACTCGCGAACGGCGGTTTCTTTCTGCGACAGCTGATCCGCAATCCGTTTGCGCTCGTCTTCGCGACGTTCGACATCTGCAGACATGGTTTCGATTTCGCAAGCAAGTTCTTCTGGACGGGACTTCGCAGCGATCGCTTCTGCGGCGGCTGACGCGCGGCGCTCAAGCAGGCGCTGCACACGCTCACCCGCAGAAATCGTGCGGGCGGACCATGTTTCCACATCACGCTCAAGACCGGCACGGCGCGCAGCGGCCTGTTCGCGGCCACGGGTGATATCCGTCAGCCGACCTCGGGATTCGATTTCATCGTCACGCGCTTCGGTCACCCGGATACGCGCCTGGGTCAGGGTCAATTCAAGGACCGATTCTTCATCCGCCGACGATTGCGGTGACATCAGCGACAGGGCTTCCTTGACGACCGCCAGGTCAGCATTCGCACGCGCGAGGGCTTCGCCCGTCGTGTCGCGCTTCATCGCAGCGCGTTCGGACGCTTGCGAGGCTTCTGTCACGCGCGTGCGTGCCTCGCTCAGAGCACGTTGGGCCGGCGCGATGGTCTGCCTAAGGCCTCGCAGCGACTCTTCGGCACCGAGCCGCGCGTCGCGGGCCTCTGTCAGTACGCCAGTGCAGCGTTCAAGCTGCGCCTGCAGCGGTGCGATCTCTTTCATTGCAGCTTCCAGGCGAGCCTGTTGTTCGAGGCGGGCCGCAGCACTTACCGGCGCATCTGGTGTTCGGGTAAAACCGTCCCAACGCCAAAGATGGCCTTCGCGCGACACGAGGCGCTGGCCCGGCTTGAGGTCAGCCATGAGGCGGGCACCTTCGGCATGGTCAACGACGCCGCATTGGGACAGGCGCGCGGCCAGCTCGTCAGGCGCGTCGACGAATGCGTTCAGGGCCGTTGCGCCATTTGGCAACGCCTGGCTTGGGGCGGCTGCACCGCTCCAGAACATGGCCGCGTTCCTGTCGGTTGGTGCCTCGATGTCGTCACCCAAGGCTGCAGCCACAGCCTTTTCGTAACCGTCTTTCGTGCGGATCCGGTCGACGACCGGCGGGGCGCTTGGTCCATCGGGTTTGCGGAGCAGTTTTTGGAGGCCTGCAATTTCGCCTTCGAGCGCGCGCACGTCCTTGTCGGCGCCATCGCGGGGTGGCTGGGCAAGTGTTTCAGCTTCGCGGGCCGAGTTCAGCTGTGCCTCGGCCGCTTCGACGGCGCGCTCGGCATCGTGTAGCGCCGTTTCGGCCTGCTCCTCGGCATCTTTGGCATCTTTCAGCTTGCGCACGAGAGAAACCGCATCTTCAAGGCCAGCCATGTCACGGGTCAGGCGATTGATTTCAGCGGCGATCTGGTCGCGCCGTCGGGTCTGCGCGCCGACATTCTCTTCAGACGCCTTCCTGTGGGCGCGGACTTCGGAGAGCTGTTCCTGAGCTGCATCGGCTGCTTCTTCTGCGGCCGACAGGCGATTGCGTGCGGCTTCCAGCGAGGCGCGGATTTCCGCTTCGATCTCGTCATTGCGCGCTTCGTCCATCACCGGCAGGGCCGACAATTCGTGACGGGCGTTCTCCGTCGCCGCTTCGGCTTCGCTCTTGGCGGCCTGTTCGCGCTCAAGGTCTTCGATAAGGCGAGCAGCCTCGGCTTCGAGCCGCGCATGCGCATCGGCGGCGACCTTGCGCTCGGTTTCAAGCCGGGCCAGCGCGATGCGAGACTGGCCAAGCTTGGCGGACGCAACGCTTTCGGCCTCACGCAGCGGCCCGAGGCCTTCGCCGGCTTCGATGCGCTGGCGTTCGCAGACGGCATCCTGACGTGTCAGGTCTTCAACCGCGCGGCGTGTCTCCTCGAGCTTTTCGCGGGCGATGTCGCAGGCGAGCTTGGCTTCGCTCCAGCGCAGGTGTGCGACGAGCGCGTCCAGCGCCTGGATCTCGTCAGACAGGCGGCGGTATGTGCGCGCCTTGCTGGCCTGGCGCTTGAGACTGGCGAGCTGGCGCTCGACCTCGGCGGAGACTTCAGTGAGGCGTTCAAGATTCGTCTCGGCGCCATTCAGTTTCAGTTCTGCCTCATGGCGGCGGGTATTCAGGCCGGCGATGCCGGCGGCTTCTTCAAGAATGCGGCGGCGGTTCTGCGGCTTCGACCCGATCAGTTCCGAAATCTGGCCCTGTCGCACGAGGGCTGGGGAGTTGGCGCCTGTCGATGCGTCAGCGAACAGGAGCTGGATATCCTTGCCGCGAACGGTTCGACCATTCAGCTTGTACGAAGTGCCCGCGCCGCGACGCAACTTGCGCACGATTTCCAGCGTATCGGACGCGTTGAATTCCGGTGGGGCCGTACGCTGGGAATTGTCCAGTACCAGCGTCACTTCGGCGGTTTCACGCGCCGGGCGGCCCTGGGCGCCCGAGAAGATCAGGTCGTCCATCTCGCCGCCGCGCATCGCCTTGGCCGAGCTTGCACCCATTGCCCAGCGCAGCGCTTCAAGCAGGTTTGACTTGCCGCAGCCGTTCGGGCCCACGATGCCCGTGAGGCCCGGTTCCACGGGAATGGTTTGCGGGTCGACGAACGACTTGAAGCCAGCGATGCGGAGTTCTGTTATCTGCATGCTGGCCTCATATCCTTATTGTCCTGCCGCGTTGGCGAGAAGTGTGTCGAGCTTTGCTGAAAAGCCTTCGACATTGCGAATATCGCCTTCAAACCGAGACATTTCACCGTCAAAAATGAAGGTCGGCGTACTGTCGACACCGTCTTTTTGGGCTTCGTCATAGGTCGTCTTCAGGCGTTGCCGGATCGAACCGTCTGCCATGCAGGCGTCAAACGCGGCTTCGTCGGCTATGCCATGACGTTGACCGATGGCGACGAGCGCGGCCTTCAAGACACCATTGCTCGCAGCATCGATGATGCCGGACTGATGCTCGAACACATCATCCATAACATCGAAAAAGTTGGCCTCGCCAGTGCACAGCGCCATCGCATAGACCGGAACGTCGATTTCATGGACCGGGTATTCGCGGAAGATGAAGCGCACTTTGCCTGTCGAGACATATTTTTTCTCAATCTCGGGCAGGACCGTATCATGGAAGTACTTGCAGGCGGGGCAGGTGGGTGATGCATATTCGATGACGGTGACCGGCGCGTCTGCGGAACCTATGACATGCCCAATGGCGGCCGGGTCGGATTTGCCCTTGCCGGACACCGCGCTGCTTTCATTTTCATTATTGCCACAGGCAACCAGCGCCAGCGCCAAAACGGCGGCCAAAGCAGTTCGTCTGGAGATGCGTTCCATCATCATAACCTTTGCGTTAAGAATTGAGTCGTCTTGGTTGCCAAATCGTTAATGCGGTGCGCGGCTGGCTATTGCGCCAGCTTTTCCAACTCACCATTCACGTATGCCTCGAATGCTTCGGGGCTGCGCACGTCGACATCGGCAGGCTTGACCGTGCCGTTGACGATGAATGTCGGCGTGGCCTTCACGCCGAATGTATCGCCTGTCATCATCGTGTCTGCGATGCGCTGGCGGATCGGTCGGTTGGCGATGCAGGCATCAAAGGCGGTCTCATCAGCGATACCGTGCCGGGCAGCGATGCCGAGGAAAACCTGCTTGACCGCGCCGGTCTTCGAGGCGTCGAAGACATCCTGCTGGTGTTCGAACAGGTCAGCGAGCACGTCGAAGAACTTTTCCTCGCCGGCGCAATTGGCCATCGCATAAGCGACGACGTCAAGATCGTTCAGCGGGTACTCCCGGAAAATGAACTTCACTTTTCCCGTCGAGATGAATTTGCCTTCCAGGGTCGGCATGATGTCATCATGGAAATGCTTGCAGTGCGAGCAGGTGGGAGAAGCGTACTCGATGATCGTGAGAGGTGCGTCTTCTGCGCCTTTGACGTGGCCGAGGATGGCGGGCGCTGTGACCTCAGCGGGGGCGGGCGTGGTATCATCGCCTGTCGCATTGCCGCAGGCGGCGATCACCAGTGCGAGGACCGAGACGAGGGCAGAGGGGCGGGAGACGAGAGCCATGGGGGAGAGCCTTCAAGGATGGGGGCTATTTTTCGGACCGGGGTCCGGAACGGGCGAAATAGGTGAGTCGTCTGCGGTTAGCACAGCTGTCCCCAGCGCAACAATCGCTGCGCGCAGCGCGGCGCTTTCGATTGCCGCCGTGCTGTCTTCAAGTTGCTTGCGCTGGGCCGGCGTCAGGGCCGGCGCCTTGCGCCGCGGCTTGGTCGGTTCGCTAGTATTGAGCGCGCCCTGTACGATCTTGATAGCGATGATGTCGCCGCCAGCCGACACGGACACGCGCTGACGAATGGTCTCGACCTGGTGCTGGACGATAGGCGCGGCCTGCGGGATGACCCGCAAGGTCAGCACGCGGCCATCCTTGCCGCCGGTGATCTTCTCGGGCCGGCAGAAGGGATAGAGTTTCTCGCCGACGATTTCGCGCCAGCGCCGCTGCAACAGCTGCACGGCAGGCAGTTTCTTGGCGCCAACCTTGCGACCCAGCCGTTCGGCGGCGAGGCCGATCTGGGGGATTCCCGGATGCACCTTGCGTGCCCTTTGGTAGCGAAGTCGCACACGCGCGCGCGCCTCTTCAATCGGGTCGAGGGTTGATCTTGTGACCATTCCCCAAGACAAGCACGCCTTGATGGCTAGGAAAAGACGCAGGTGCCCGGCAAGGTGAAATTGAAGGAACTCCCAGCCCGGCTGCTGGCCTGGTATGACGGGCACGCACGCGATCTGCCGTGGCGGGTGTCTCCGGCTGACAGGACGGCCGGAAAACGCCCTGATCCTTACAGGATATGGCTATCCGAAATCATCCTGCAGCAGACGACGATCCCGCACGGGACGCCGTATTTCCATACATTCACGCAGCGCTGGCCGGATGTGAGGGCGCTTGCAAATTCTCGTGATGAGGAGGTGATGGCGGCCTGGGCCGGGCTTGGTTATTATGCGCGGGCTCGCAACCTGTTGAAATGCGCGCGCGAAGTGGTGGCATTGGGCGGGTTTCCGGAGACCGAAGCGCAACTCGTCAAACTGCCCGGTATCGGCCCCTATACGGCGGGCGCCATCGCGGCGATCGCCTTCGACCAGCAGGCGGCCGCTGTAGACGGCAATGTGGATCGCGTGTTTTCGCGCCTGCTGGCGCTGAAGGGCGAATGGCAGGCCGAGAAGAAGGTGATTGCGGCGGCTGTTCGCGCACTTGTGCCTGCGCAAAGACCCGGGGAATTTGCCGAAGCCCTGATGGACCTTGGCGCGACGATCTGCACGCCGACCCGACCGAATTGCCTCATTTGCCCGCTGTCAGACCTCTGCGCAGCGCGTGCGGAAGGGGGGCCGGAACGGTATCCGATGAAGCCTGCCAAGGGGGTGGCAAGGGTGAGGCAAGGGTGTGCCTATGTCCTGGTTGACGGCGACGAGGTCCTGCTTGTGCGACGCCCTGACAAGGGTCTGCTCGGCGGGATGCTGGCGCTGCCGAGCACCGATTGGCCCAAGACAGGCATCCCCGACGAGGCTCCGCCGGCAGAGGCCGACTGGCAAGCGGTCGGCGACGTCCGCCACGTGTTCACGCATTTTGCCCTGACGCTGAGCGTGAAGCGCGCGGCGCTGAACGGCAAACGCCCGGACGGGGTGTGGACACCCATCCGGGACGTTGCGGGATTGCCGACGGTCTTTGCCAAGGCGTTTCGCCTTGCGACGACGGATGCCTAGTTGAGGCCCATCTCATCGCGATAGCGGCGGCGCAGCAGGTCGATCGGTGCCAGGTCGCGCTTTTCGGTCTCGAAGTGCCAATAGGTCCAGCCATTGCAGGCCGGTGCCTGCTGGACATGGGCGCCGAGGCGGTGGATCGAGCCCGATACTGCGCCGGTGGTCAGTGAGCCGTCGACTCGGATGCGGGCCTGGAAACGGCGCTGCGGCGAGAACAGCCGGTCGCCTGGCTTCAGCCAGCCATTGTCGATGAGCGCGCCGAACGGCACGCGGGGCAGGGATTTCTTGCTGCGCTCGGTTTCCAGCATCTCGCCTTCAATCGGCGTGATGGCATTGATGCGTGCGCGCGACAGGCGGACATATTCAGGATCGCGTTCGATGCCGACAAAGTCGCGTCCCAGGCGCCGGGCTGCCGCAGCTGTGGTGCCGGTGCCCGAGAACGGGTCGAGCACAACATCGCCAGGATTGGTGGTCGCCAGCAGGACGCGCGAGAGGAGACTTTCCGGCTTTTGCGTCGGGTGGGCCTTCTTGCCGGCCTCGTCCTTCAGGCGTTCGCCGCCGGTGCAGAGCGGGATGATCCAGTCTGAGCGCATCTGCTTGTCTTCGTTGAAGACTTTCAGGGCGTCATAATTGAACGTGACTCGCGAGGCTTCGGACTTGCCGGCCCAGATCAGCGTTTCATGCGCGTTCTGGAAGCGGGTACCCTTGAAGTTCGGCATCGGATTCGACTTGAGCCAGATGACGTCGTTCTGGATCCAGAAGCCCTGGTCCTGCAGCACGGTGCCGACGCGGAAGATATTGTGGTAGGAACCAATGACCCAGATTGCGCCATCATCCTTCAGGACGCGGCGGCATTGCGACATCCATTCATGCGTGAACAGGTCATAGGCGTCGAAGCTGTCGAACTTGTCCCAGTCATCATTGCAGCCGTCGACGACTGACTGGTCCGGACGTGTCAGCCCACCGCCAAGCTGGAGATTGTAAGGAGGATCAGCGAAAACCAGATCGACAGACTGGTCGGGCAGGCGCCGCAGGATATCGATGCAGTCGCCCTGCAGGATCGTATTTCTTTTCAATTCCATTTTGCCAGCCCCTTAAGCAACGCGTGTTTCGTGACGCCGAATCAGTGGGGGGCACCGGTTTCTAGAAGGTTACCCGCACCCGCATTCGCTGCCCCGATTTGTTTCGGAATCGAAACTAACCGATTCGGAGGCCTGTGGATAACGCTGTGGATGCTTTTTTGAAGTTCCTGAGGATAGACTGTTAGAAACCCAGCAATAACTGGCCTTGCGGTGTTTCCAGCGGGCGGAACAGATCGGTCCGCAGGTCGGGACGCGGAATGTCCAGTCCGAGCCGCTTTGTCTCTCGTGCAAATCTCTGGCTGATCATCCGGGCAATGGGGCCGCGTCCGGTTCCGCGTTCGAACCAGCGGGCATCATAGTCTTGCCCACGGCGCATTTCGCGGATTGTGTTGATCACTTTGGCGGCACGGTCGGGCACATGCGCGACCAGCCATTCGTGGAAGAGGTCCTTGATCTCGTAAGGCAGGCGAAGAAGCACATAGCCGGCACCGGTGGCGCCGTGCGCGGCGGCGGCGTCCAGCAGGGATTCGATTTCGTGATCGGTGAGGCCGGGGATCACCGGCGCCGTCATCACAGTGACAGGTATGCCAGCATCTGCCAGCGCGCCAATGGTCTGCAGGCGTCTTGCCGGAGTTGCCGCCCGTGGCTCCATCTTGCGGGCAAGGGTCCGGTCGAGCGTTGTGATCGAGATGCCGACCCTGGCGAGGCCTTTCTCAGCCATCGGGCCGATTATATCGATGTCGCGTTCAATCAGGGAGGACTTGGTCAGAAGGCTGACCGGGTGATTGTGCGCGGCCAGGATTTTCAACAATTCGCGCGTCATGCCCGTGTCGCGATCAGTCGGCTGGTAGGCATCTGTGTTCACGCCCAGCGCGATTGGGCGGGCCATATAGCCGGGCCGTGACAGTTCGCGTTGCAGAAGGTCGACCGCATTGGACTTGATGTAGAGCTTGCTTTCGAAATCGAGCCCCGCCGAAAGCCCGCCATAGGCGTGGCTGGGCCGGGCGAAACAATAGATGCAGCCATGCTCGCAGCCACGATAGGGATTGATCGACCGGTCAAACGAGATATCGGGTGACTTGTTGAAGGTGATGATCGTGCGGGCGGTCTCTTTCGCCAGCTCTGTCTTGAGACGCGATGGGGGCGCCTCGAGCCCCTCCCAGCCATCATCGAAGGCGTGCCGTGTCTCCGGCTCGTAGCGTCCGGTCTGGTTGGACACGGCCCCGCGCCCGCGCTGTTCGAGGCGCTCGCCAGCCTGCCTTGTATCCATCAGCGTGACGCGCCCATTGGGCTTCAGTTTCTGTTCGTTTCTCATGGGGCTCATTTGCCCACACGCAACAGAACAAAACAAGAACAAATTTTATCGTATCGTATAAGATATGTGGATGGATCGCACCCGATCAATCCTTGGGGGAATCGAAATTGGTAATGATCTTGCGCACGGGGTCCGGCATTTTCAGAGCCATCACATCTGCCATATCAATGCGCGCATCCTGAACAGGCGAATTAGCGGGCCATGTTTTGAACAGGATCGCCGACGGGTCAAAGATCCGCGTCTGGGCATTTTTGGTCACGATGGTGGAGACGGACATGTGCCGATTGTCTTCCGCGATGCGGGCGGAGAGCCCTTCGGCGCCGGGCTGTCCGTGCCCGAGCACCTGCATGAACTTCGTGTTCTTAAACAGGAGCAGGCCGGTGATCGACATTCTGGCATTTTGATCGGCGCCGGCCGCGACAATGTCCTCAAGGTCTTGATCGGACGACGTTGGTCGCTGGCCAATTCATCACCAGGATGAAACTGTACGACCGAGACGGGTATGCGTTCTGTTCTTGCCTGTCGCCTGCAGCGAAAACGCGCCGGAGCTGATTGACAGCGTCGGATATTCATTGTCCAAACGGATAATAAAAATCCGGGTTGAAGCGAATGAGCGAGAATAGTGTGGCATCGAAAGACCGCCTGGGCGTTGGCCAGCGCGTCGGGTTTGGCGTCGCGGATTTCGGGTTCAACCTTTACTATACCGGGCTGAACCTCTTCCTCCTCTATTACTATACGGATGTGCTCGGCATACGCCCGGCCGTCGCGGGCCTCATCTTTGCGATCCCCTTGTTCTGGGATGCCGTAACGGACCCGGTGATGGGAATGATTGCGAGCCGAACCCGGAGCCGCTTCGGCAGCTACCGACCCTACATCCTGTTCGGGGCAATTCCGCTGGCCTTGAGCTTTGTCTTGATGTTTGCCGCGCCATTGCTGTTTCCGAGTGCCATCGTTGCGGTTTCCGCCGCGGCCCACATCCTGTTTCGCACCTGCTATACCGTGGTATCAGTGCCTTACAGCGCCATGTCGGCCAAGATTACGCAAGATAGTGGTGAACGTGGCGCGCTGGCCGGTGTCCGGATCCTGTTTGCTGCAACCGGCGGATTGTTCACCGTGTTCGTGATGCTGCCCTTCGCCGCCAGATTTGGCGGGGGAGACCTGAAAGTGGGGTTTTTCTATGTCAGCGTCGTCTTTGCGGTCGTTGCAACGGCGCTGTTCATGACGACGTTCAAGGCGACCCGTGAGCGTGTGGAGCTCACTCCCGGCTTTCGGCCCGCGCCGGCCGACCTGTGGCGGTTTCTTTCCCGGAACCGTGCCCTGCTGCTGCTGATCTCAGCCATTGTTCTTGGCGGAATGGGGGGCGCGATTTTCGGCAAGGCGCTGGTCTATTATGTTCTCTACGTAGCCGGCCTGGATATCAGCGTCACGCTCGCGCTGATCACCTTGACTGCCTCAGTCACACTGGGCGTGCCGATCTGGATGTCTGCTTCGCGCTGGCTATCGAAGCGAATGGTCTGGCTCTTGGGAGCCGGTTTGGGAATGACGGCCCAATTGGTGCTCTTCGCGGCGCCGCCTGCGACCATCGGGCCATTCCTTGTGTTGCTTGTGATGCTGGGCATTGGCAACGCCGCCTTCGCGGTGACGTTCTGGTCGATGCTGCCCGACACGGTCGAATACGGGCAATTTCGATCAGGTGTCAGGGATGAAGGGCTTGTGTTCGGCCTGAACCAGCTTGCGCTGAAAGCGGCGACCGGCCTTGGTATTGGATTGCTGGGATTTCTGCTTGAAGCGATTGGCTACGTGGCGAACGAAGCGCAGGCGCCTGACACCGTGCAGGGCTTGCGTCTGCTCAGCACGCTGGTGCCGTTCGCATGCAGTTTTTGCGCTGCGGCATTGATTGCGTTTTATCCGATCGACAAGCCCCTTCATGCGCGGCTGGTTCGGGCCATTGATTGGCAAAACCGGAAGCAGAGCCTGGTTCCCCAAACGAACGAAACGCCTTGACGGATCGGCAGGTTCAATGGATTTCATTATCCAACACGAATAGTGAAAAGGTTCCGGAATGGGCAAGACATTGAAATCGGTGCCGGCTCGAAAGGTCGAGATAACTGAAACGCGTGCTGAGCAAAAGGCCCGCACGCACGCGCGCATACTCAAGTGTGCGCTGGAGGCTTTTGCCGAGCTTGGGTTTGAAGGCGCGACTGTCCGGGACATTGCGGCGGCCGCTGGCGTCAATCATGGCCTCATCAAGTATCATTTCGGCGATAAGGATAATCTCTGGAAGTCTGCGGTTGAATTCCTGTTCATCCGGATGCATGACGAAATGTCGCCGCCGGAGGGTGCCGACAAGCTGCCTGCCTTTGAGCAGCTCAAGTCATGGATACGCCGTTACGTTGCCTATTGTGCCCGCCATCCCGAGCATGCCCGAATCATGGTTCAGGAATCCATTCGCGATTCTGACCGTCTCAGGTGGGCGGTCGACAATTTCATCAAGCCAGATCATGACAGCGGCATATGGCTGTACGAGAAGAATATAAATAACGGTCTCTACCCGAACATTTCCCGCTATTCGATCACCTACATTGTTGTCGCCGTGTCGCAATACCTGTTCATGCTTAGGCATGAGGTGAAGCTGATTTACGGGATCGACACCTCCGACCCTAAAGTGATTGAAGCCCACGCTGACGCGATCATCGAGCTCTTTTTCAACCACTCCGTTGTAAATGCGGCCAAACCTCTAACAGGCTGCTGAAAAAGGTCTCGTTTTGCTTTGCGAAGCATGGTTCTCTCTTTTGTGCAGAGAGGGAGGCGTCGATGCGCGGTGAAGATCGGACGACGGATCAGTTTTTTTCGTATGTGAACGTAGAAGACCGGATCGCATCGGATCATCCTCTGCGGCAGATACGGCAG
>Ga0208768_1000246_pt1 | contig 38994 bp, 24 predicted proteins | sample AntAceMetag02UK1_FD_184760 | JGI IMG/M metagenome (GOLD analysis project Ga0208768, IMG submission 184760) | Saline lake microbial communities from Ace Lake, Antarctica - Antarctic Ace Lake Metagenome 02UK1 (SPAdes) (version 2) | ecosystem: Environmental > Aquatic > Non-marine Saline and...
GATCGCAAGTAGCTGTGTTTCCAGCAGCATCCGTTACCGTCCATGTTACGGTAGTAGAACCGATTGGAAAAGTAGCAGGAGCGTTGTTTGTTACCGAAGCAACCGAACAGTTATCGTTTGTAGTTGGATTCGCCAAAGAAACCATCGCGAAGCATGATCCCGCATCAGCGTGAACTGAAACGTTCGCTGCACATGAAACGGTTGGATTTACATCATCATCAACCGTTACTGTCATTGAACAACTAGCGGAATTGCCGTTGTAATCTGTTACCGTCCAGTTCACCGTTGTAGTTCCAATTGGATAAACATCAGTAGCATTGTTCGTCCCATTAAAATCATTTACAACACTGCCAATTGAACAGTTATCGTTTACGGTTGGTGCTGGTACCGTTACGTTCGCCGTGCAAGACGCAGCAGAAGTTGAAGCTGTGATGTTACTCGGACAGGTAATTGTTGGGTTGGTGATGTCAATGTCTGCAATGGTATAAGCACCAAGATTTACAGGACAGTCATTGCTCCCCCATCTTGTAATAACAGTGTAAGTGCCTGCTGCAAGTGAGTAGCTCACTGAACCACTGTTGTCAAGCACTTGAGACTCCCAGCTTGCGCCATTGTCTAAGCTAAATTCAATGCTAGACTGATTAGGATGGTTCGGGAACGTGAATGTCACCGTCCCGTTGCTTAGTCCACACGTTGCATCAGTGGCGGTAACAGCTACATCAGGGGTTGATTCAACCGTAATGGTGATCGCGTCTGTATTTGTGCAGCCATTTGCATCTGTAACGGTGAGGGTATAGGTTGTGTTTTCGTTGGCATATCCCGCAAGCGAAGGTGAAACAGTTTGATTCTGTCCTGCACCTAGTCCGTTGTTCCAAGTGTATGTATACGGACTAGATCCTCCTGATGCTGTGCCTGAAAGGTTTCCATTTTCGCCTTCACAGAAAGTGAAATTCGCTCCTGCATTGGCAGAAAGTGTATTCAATATTGTAATGGTCTGCGAACAAGTGCTGGCATTCCCTGCAGCATCTACTGCGGTCCAAACCACAGTTGTTGTTCCAACTGTATAGTTCCCTGAAGCGTTGCTCGTTCCATTGAAGTCATTCGTTGTTGATACTACAGCACAGTTGTCTGAAGTTGAAGGCACAGGTACGGTAACATTGGCCGTGCAACCCGCCGCATTCGTATTCACGGAAATGTTACTAGGGCAAACCACTACTGGGTTCTGATTGTCAATTACGGTAATGTCTTGTGTACAAGCAGAAACACCTCCGTTTACGTTGGAAGCGGTCCATGTAATGGTGGTTGTTCCTACAGGATAAACATCTGAGGCATCTTCTGTTCCGTTGTAATCATTGGTAAGCGTTGTGCATTCTGTTTCCAGGTCAGAAGTTACCCAAGCAGCCGTGGTATTCATGTTCGTCAGAACACCATTGTTTCCAAAGGCCGAAATATCAGAAGCAATTGCACTTCCCGCTCCGTTTTCGAAATCAAGGAAAGTCAAGATATTAGCAGCAACGTTCGAAATGTTTCCGCATTTCACTTCGTCAATCTGAGTAGCATCCAGTTGCACATTGTACATTCTGAAATTGTCTATTTGACCCGCAAAGGCATTTTGATCTACAACATATGCAGAACCAAAGTTTCCAAGTCGTGGACTTTCAAAAGTTGTAGGCTTGGAGTTCACCACTGCATTACTTGAACCTTCAAGCACGCCATCAATGTATAATTCATGTGGACCACTTGAGTTGAAATTTCCTGTTGCAACTACGTGGTACCATTGAATGGCACTAAAATCATGTGTGATATCAATGTCAACTCCTGTATCATCAGCAGATTCAAACCTCCAACGTATGTCGCTGTCAGAAGCATCAATAAAGAAATAACGTTGATTGCCCCCATTTCCTGGAGCATTTTCAGTCATATCGAAAAGCACACCATCCCAGTTAGCAGCGCCTGGATTGAACCAAAATTCAATTGAGAAAGCGCCGTCAGGAAGGGGGTCATTAACGTCAATAAAATCATCAACTCCATCGAATTCGATGGCCGTTGACCCAAGGCAATCAAGTGTTATAGAAGGTGCTGATACGGCAACTGTTGCCTCACAAGCGCCACTGTCTGCATTTGCTGTCTGACTCGCTGCACATGTAATCAAGGGCGAAGCTGAGCAATCACAATCAATAACGTTAACGGTGATGGTTCTTGTTGTTGTTTCAGGATCCACATTGTTGTCTGTTGCATCAAACGTGATTACGTAAGTTCCAACTACATCTCCAGTGAGGGTATAATCTACACTTCCAGGGTTTCCTGCTATGTTTGTGTCTTCTGAAAATCCGGCCCAGCCAGCAGCATCAGAAACTACTGATACTACTTCACCTGTTTCTGGCCCGATGAAACCAACACTCGAAGTGTAGGTGTCTCCAAGACAAAGGTTTACTGCATTTCCAGTAGGGAAGTTTTGTGCAATGGGTGGGAAATTCGTTTCGCTTGATACGTTGAACTCAAGGCATTGATCATCAAGCCAATTGACACCGTCATCGTTTCCAGCAGGACCATCATAATCTTCGCTGTCAGAATCAAACATACCCATTAGTATGAAATTAACGTTGTCACCAGCGTTGATTCCCACTGTAGCTGGTGTTCCGCCAAAACCACCTGCTCCGCCAGAAGCAGTTCCCGTGGTCCATTGCATATCGCCATAAAAGAACCCTACGTTGTTTCCGATGGTCAGGGCAGGATCATTCCCGTCTGTCATCACCAAAGTGAACGTATTTCCAAGACCGTCTACTGAAGCGTTGTTAGCACTATAAACTCCTGCATTCACCCATGTCACATAAAGGGCTGTTGCTGTTTGGAAGTACCAAACTTCTCCTGAATACCCATTTGCTAACCAATCACGTGTATCAACGTCACCCCAAAAAGGTGCAACCATTGGCGTGTTGATTGGGAAACCAGTAGAAGAATACCACCAATAAGGGTTGTCGAATGAAACATTCCCGTTGTTGTTTACATACACATCTGTATAGGATGTTCCGTAAAGGTCAAAGTTAAAACCAAGTGAAAGCGGGCCAACTGAACTGTCATCATTCGGTGGAATTTCGGTCCATGTAAACGGATTGAAAGGTTCAACACAATTGTCATTACTTCCGCCCCAAACAAGGTAAACTGTTACTTCGTCAATTAAACCAGCTGCCCCACCAGCAGGGTTATCACTTAGGAAATAAGTTAAGCTATCTATACCAATAAAATTGGCATCTGGTATGTAGGTTATGGTGCCGTCAGCGCCAACAAAGGCCGTTCCGTGGATTGGTTGAAGACCCAAATTGCTCATGACCGCTAAAGGATCTCCATCAGGGTCACTATCTACTCCATTGCCATTATCAATAAGTGCATCGAAGGAGATCGCGTTGTTTTCAAAGAAGAAAATAATGTCCTCTTGCCCTTCAGGCGCATTATTCGAAATAGCTGCTGGAGCAATTTCATGCAGCTGGTAGGCGAAGTCCGATGGATTGATATCTGTATTGATCTGCAACCGTGATTCCCCAGAACTGTTTGGGTCATTCGCTTGGCGGATATAATAATCATCTGGAACTCTAGGCAGGCCGAAATGAATACCTGCAACATCTTGTGTCCCGTGGCCATTGTCAAAGTCTGAAAAATTCACAGCTCCCTTGATGCTGTTGGCAGCTTGAGGAACATCAATTGCTTCAGCAAATATTCCTCCAATGTTTCGAAAGAAATCTACTTGGTCACGCTTTCGCGAGATGAAATCTTCCCAGCCATAATTTGAGTTGGATCCAGCAGCGTCTTCTGTCCATGCTGTTTGTGCATTCGCAGAAATCCCGAAACACAAAAACAACACAAGCGTAAGGGCTTGGATTTTAAAAATGGATGTACAAAGAGTTTTAGCTGTCAAAATAGAGTGGTGTAGTAAACTAATCATAACTAGTAAGTTATGTATCTGAATAAGTGGTCAATAGGACTAGTTAGTTCGAAGAGAAATCTCATTTCTCCTTCCTTTCTTTGAAGGATGCAACTGCGGGTAAGATGCTGGGTTAGCGTTCTTTTCGTCGCTGTCTGTGCGTTTGCTTCATGTCTTAGTTGTTTTGGTCGATCCATTTTATCTCTAAATGGCTTTTATCAGTTTCTTTTACCCCATTTTGATCTAAAAGGTTATCATTTCTCACAAAAACTATCGACCAAAGGCATATTAAATTGTATTTCAAACCTTTACGAATACCTCCTAATCCTTAGCACCCATTCATTCAATGGAATTAAAAGGGAATGGGATTTGCGTAACAGGGCAAGGCCAGAAAGGCACAGCTGTTTGCTTCAATAAGAAGCAAGGAGGAATAAAACAAAAAGACCCAGCGAAAATAAATTCACTGAGTCTTCCTCAATTTTTTTAGTAAAATAAAGATGATAGAGTGTGACCCGCATTTGCAGGCTCCACTTCTCCTTATACGGTCATGATATCTGTTTCCTTAGCGTCTAGGATTTCATCTATTTTCTTTGCGTATGAAACAGTGAGCGTTTGGATGTTTGCTTCTGCTGTTTTGGCCATGTCTTCACTTAAGCCTTCCTTTTCTGCAGACTTGATAAAGTCATTGGCCTCTTTTCTTCCGTTGCGAATAGAGACCTTTGCGTGCTCTCCTTCAGCGCGAACACGCTTTGAAAGGTCACGTCTGCGCTCTTCAGTAAGAGCAGGAACGTTTATAATGATTAACTCGCCATTGCTCTGTGGATTCAATCCAAGGTTGGCATTGGTAATAGCTGTGGCAATGGGGTCTAACATTGGCTTCTCCCAAGCTTGCACGGTTAAGGTGCGCGCATCTGGTGTTGATACGTTACCTACCTGCTTCAGAGGCGTGATGCTTCCATAATAATCTACCATTACAGAATCTAACATGGACGGGTGCGCCTTGCCTGCGCGAATCTTCCTCAATTCACTTTCTAAATGTGAAAGTGCCTTATCCATCTGTTCTTTGGCCTCATCAATGGCCATTTGTACCTCTTCGGTCATGATTTACAAAATTCGTTGTGCTAAAATAACAATCTTCTGCAAAAAGTGCATATCGCACCTTAAAGCTTCTTAGTGTTTTCAGAAATCAACAAGTGTTCCAATCTGTTCTCCTTGCAACACACGCATCAGGTTGCCTGGCTTATTCATGTCGAAAACAATGATAGGCAATTTGTTTTCATTGCACAAAGTGAACGCGGTCATGTCCATCACCTCTAATCCTTTCGAAAAGACCTCCTTAAAAGTAATTCTGGTGTATTTTGTTGCATCAGGATCCTTCTCTGGGTCTGCGGTATAAATACCATCTACGCGGGTCCCTTTTAGAATCACATCTACGTCCATCTCAATTGCTCTCAAAGAAGCAGCTGAGTCAGTTGTAAAGAACGGATTGCCCGTGCCCGAGCCGAAGATGACAACTCTACCCTTCTCTAAGTGACGCATAGCGCGCCTTCGAATGAACGGCTCTGCAATTTGTTTCATTTCAATGGCAGATTGGAGTCTGGTCTTGACTTCGGCTTGCTCTAACGCAGCCTGCAAGGCCATAGCGTTAATCATGGTGGCCAACATACCCATGTAGTCACCTTGAGTGCGTTCAATGCCACCTTCTTCGGCTTGAACACCTCTAAAGATGTTCCCTCCTCCAATTACAATGGCAACTTCAACGCCAGCGTCTACAACCTCCTTGATCTCAAGTGCGTATTGCTTGAGTCTGTTGTTGTCAATACCAAATTGCTTCTCACCCATTAGGGCCTCGCCACTTAATTTCAACAGTATGCGTTTGTACTTCATAAGTCTTTTCACCTCTTGCGCAAATATCTGAATTTCCTTGGTTCTTCCGAATCAAATTTCACACTGCTTTTACAGCAGCTCATTTTAGGACAATTACTACCGAATATTTGGGCCAAAAAAAAGCCTCCACGTTGGAGGCTTTAATAAATAGTATGTTCAATGTCTCTCCTTATGCAAGGGCAATACGACGAAATTCAGTGACAGTCAACCCGTCTTCTGCATTTGTCAAGTATTGTTTGATTGACATTTTGTTGTCTTTAATGAATGGTTGCTCAAGCAATGCTGCTTCTTTGTACCATTTGTTGATTCTTCCAATAGCAATCTTGTCTGCCATTTCAGCAGGCTTTCCTTCTTGGATGGCCAACTCACGTGCAATTTCTTTCTCTTTTGCAACCAACTCAGGAGAAATTGATTCGGGTGAAACTGCCACCGGTGCCATTGCTGCCACCTGCATTGCTACATCACGTCCCATATCATCTCCAACTACCTTATTGAAAGCGACTATTGAAGCCAACTTATTTCCAGGGTGGTTGTATGAAATCACTTTTCCTGCAGACAATGTTTCGTATGCAGAAAGGTCAAGTTTCTCCCCAATTCTTCCTATCTCCTCAGTAAGTTTATCACTGATTGATAATTCAGAACCCGGGTACTTCATTCCTTTCAACGCGTCCAAATCAGCTGCATTGGATTCAATAGCAAGCTCCAAGATGGTATTTGCTACCATAGTAAAGTCGTCATTTTTAGCTACGAAATCAGTTTCACAGTTCAAAACAATAATAGCGCCTCTGCTTCCGTCTTGAGTAGATTTAGCAATAACAACACCTTCAGCGGCATCACGATCACTGCGCTTTGCTGCTACTTTTTGTCCTTTCTTACGAAGAAATTCGATGGCTGTTTCAATGTTGCCTTCAGCTTCCTGAAGGGCATTTTTACAATCCATCATGCCAGCTCCAGTTTGCTTTCGCAACTGGTTTACTTCTGCTGCAGTAATTTTCATCCTTTCTAAATTTATCTTGAAAGATTGACCTCTATCAAGAGGCCAAAGAATAAAGTCTGATTGAGTTTGGTGATCAGCAAGGAGATTAGTCCTTCTTTTCAGCTTCTTTCGCTTCCGCTGGTGCTTCTGCCTTCGCTTCCGCTGGTGCTTCTGCTTTCACTTCCGCTGGTGCTTCTGCTTTCGCTTCTGCTGGTGCTTCTGCTTTCACTTCAGCAGGCGCTGCAGTTTCTACTTTCGCTGCTGCTGGAGCATCTGCTTTGGCTGCATCCTTCGCCGGAGCTTCTACTTTCGCAGGCTTCTCAGCACGCTTTTCCTTGTCTGTTTTACGCTCAGCAAGACCTTCGCCAATTGCTTCAGTAATAAAATCAAGAATCTTAGCGATGGATTTAGAAGCATCGTCATTTGACGGGATAGGGAATTGAATCTGACGTGGGTCAGAATTCGTGTCTACCATAGCAAATACAGGAATCCCGAGGTTACGTGCTTCAGCAACAGCAATGTGCTCTTTCTTCACGTCTACGATAAACATCGCAGCAGGAATACGGGTAAGGTCAGCAATTGAACCTAAGTTCTTCTCCAACTTCGCACGTTGACGTGTTACTTGAAGACGCTCACGCTTTGAAAGTGTTTTGAACGTTCCGTCACCCTCCATCTTATCGATTTGAGACATCTTACGGATTGCTTTACGCACTGTTGCAAAGTTCGTAAGCATACCTCCAGACCAACGCTCAGTTACGTAAGGCATATTCACTGCCGCTACGCGCTCTGACACGATGTCTTTCGCTTGCTTCTTGGTTGCTACGAATAGGATTTTCTTTCCTGACTTGGCAATCTGCTTCATGGCGCTAGCCGCTTCATCAAGCTTGATGATTGTTTTGTTCAAGTCAATAATGTGAATTCCCTTTTGCTCTGTAAAGATATACGGAGCCATATTAGGATTCCACTTACGCTTCAAGTGGCCAAAATGTACGCCAGCTTGTAGAAGCTCTTCAAATGTTGCTTTTTTAGACATGTCTACTTTCCGATTAAGCAACAATCGGGTAGCCCTTTTGGAGTCCCGATTGTTTGGATGCTAAACTTATTGATTAATTTATTCAGTAAGCGATTAACGCTTAGAGAACTGGAATTTCTTACGTGCTTTCTTCTGACCGAATTTCTTACGCTCAACCATACGTGGGTCACGCGTTGTAAGACCTTCTGCCTTAAGAACTGGCTTGTACTCTTCGTTGATGTGTACCAACGCTTTTGTAATTGCCAAACGAATCGCCTCAGCTTGTCCGGTGATTCCACCGCCTGCAACATTCGCCATAACGTTATATTTTCCTTCGTTCTCAGTCAATGCGAACGGTTGGTTCACTTTGTACTGAAGCATTCCTTCAGGAAAATACTCTTTTACGTCCTTCTTGTTAACAGTAACTGTGCCTGTTCCTTCAGACATGTAAATACGCGCTACGGCTGATTTACGACGTCCTGATTTATTGATTGTCTCCATACTACGGATGGGTTATTACTTTTTCAATTCAAATTTCTCTGGCTTCTGCGCATCGTGCTTGTGCTCCGATCCTACTACTACGTAGAGGTTTCTGAACAACTCACGTCCAAGGGTATTCTTCGGCAACATCCCACGTACAGACTTTTCAACAAGGTCTGCTGGTTTGCGGTCAAGGATTTCCCTCGCGGTACGCACTTTCTGTCCACCAGGATAACCTGTGTGGCGAATGTATTTTTTATCATCCCACTTGTTCCCGGTAAGAACAATCTTTTCTGAATTGATTACAATTACGTAATCACCACAGTCTGCATGCGGGGTGAAATTCGGCTTATGTTTTCCTCGGATCAATCCGGCAACAACTGATGCCATTCGTCCAAGTGTTTGACCTTCTGCATCGATCAACAACCACTTCTTTCCAGCATTTTCCTTATTTGCTGAAAGGGTTTTATAACTCAAAGTATCCACAGTACTATATATTAGAGTGTTACCTGCTCCCAAAAACGGGGTGCAAAGATAGCATAATTATCTTATTCTGACAAACCCCAAAAAATTTAATTCACACTAAATGTATGTTTATTCACATTTGGGGGTGCAAAGATACAATTTTCGGCTGGTTAAACATGAATAAAATTCACACACGTTCTTCTGCACCAGCATTATGCTCTCTAGCGAACGCTTATCCATTCAGCGTATTTCGTGAGCTGTTCTTTCACCATGCTGTTGCGCTCCAACAAACTTAATAAAACCCCAATGTGCTCCTTCTCGCTGCTCCATTTCTTCACAGAACCTCCTTTTCTTCTTGCAGCCTCAGACGCCGCAATTAAGGCTGTATATGTTTGACTTGACGGTGATAAGAGCATTTCGCAGAGTCTTAATTTCGTTTGGACCATTGCATGCCAATGATTGTAAGCCTTGTCAGCTTCTGTGCTTTCTAGCACTCGTTTTTTTAGTACAGCGCTTAAACCCGTTCTAATTTGATCTTGATTACGCAAACTTGGCTGGCTACTTCGTTCTATCAGAACAACTTCCAATGAAATCCTATTTGTTAAAGAAAACACCATTTCATTTAATTGATGCCTGACCTCATCGTATCCGTTTGAATAGTGTGTAAGAGCCAAACGCAATGCGTCATTCACCCCTGATTCACCTAAACAGTCTCTCACCGCTGCCAAAACTTTGTAATTCCCTGCAATCAAGCTCTGCCTTTCAGCGCTTTCCTGGCCATGGCCTATCTTTTCCATGCGTGTAATTCCGTCCAAAAGCATGTCGATATCTGAATGACCTAATGCTTCTTTCGGCTCCAGCCCTAGTAACTTGGTTGTAATCACTTTCTTTTGAAACAACACATGCAGCTCAACTGAACGAATAGAAAAAGCGCCTAGTTCGTGGGTAAACACCTTATTGAAAACGCGCTCTGCCTGCTCATCATGACGGTATTCCAGGTAGGTGCGCGCTAATAATTCATACATCTTCGGTGTTGCTGGCGGCGCATCCAAACTCGCACAATACGCCTCCATACCGATCTCTATAGACTTCAATCGCTCCAGCTGATGTACAGCAACATTGCGCGTATCTGCCTTCGCCAGTTCATTCTCTAAATCAATGATGATTTCCTCTTCAAAAACATACTGCTTGGGCTTCACCGTATACTTGTCGCTTTTCTTCTCAGTAAATTTGAAGTTATAATCTCCATAACATTGGTATGCTCCCCAAGTGTTCGTTCCTCCGTAACGCGCATAACACGTTTGGCGTGCACTGAGCACCGCTTCCCCAAAACGTTTTCCAGCAAACATTTCACGGTAAAAAATTTGGGCGAAGACCTTAGCGGCTCCATCATTAACAGCCCAACCCGCAACAATCAATGCTTTTACACCACTTTTAATCAACTCTACCCCGAAATTTGCGCCGAACGAGCTTCTGTGGTTTTGGTAACGTTCATCTTCTTCTTGTATAAATCCTAAATGACAGCAATTGACAAACACAAAATCAGGCGTAAACGGCAGCTGTTTAATCATGGCTGGTGTCAAGAACACCTCTTTTCCTATGGCCATCCCTGAGGCATTCGGCTTGTCTGGATCGTAAAACCCATGTCCGGCCAAGTGCACATACTTATATTTATCTGCGAAAAGGGCGTTCATGATTCTAGAATGTCCTTCGCTTATGATTGGAACGGTATCATATTGTTCCTTTTCAAATAGGCTATTTACTTCTTTGGCCTCTGCTTCGGCCCCCGGCAATTGAGAAACCATTCCACCCGTATTTGGATCTCCAACTATTAACACCTTGTTGGCCGTAACGTGATTCATAACGCGTTCAAAAGAGGGCGTTGAGAGCTGGCGTATCATGCCTACCTCAGTGCAAATTGGCTGTGTATCTTCTAACTCATCTTGAATCATTTCCCACGGATAGGAGGCCGTTTTCTCATCAACCAGAAGCAACATGTTCTGCTTCAATCGAATCTCTTCTTTCAACCCAGAAGGAATAAGCACTTCGAAAATCACTTTGGCTGAAACCTCATCCCATTGTTTGCCAGCAGAAACGCGGTGGATCAACGCCTCAATATTGTTCTTCGGCATTGATAGTGTATGCTTTTCTGAATGTGCTTTCCCTGAAGAAATGGTGAACTCCAAATTAATGTCTTCTGAGTCTTTCTTGTTGCACACATCCATCTCTGCGATGTTCAAACGCTTCCACCAAGAGCTGTCTTGCTCTTCTAAGATGCGTTTCATAGTGCCTGGTCCGCGCAGGATTTCTGGATGATTGATTCTAAAATTGAATTCTGGTAGACGCTCCAATCGATTCAGGATTTTCCGTGCATTCTTAGCCTTATCGTCATACAGCTCAATAAACTGAATCTCATCAATTACAGCGCCCGTAATCCCTTCTTTCTCCAGGATTTGATTCGCTTTATGCGCGGCAATGAGGATCGACTTAATGGATGTTTCGAGGGTCATTCCGATGTAGCCTGTGCCAATGAACAAAACACTAAGTCCGTGTCCCACAGGCGCATCTGGCACATCGCCATTCTGAACCTCCAAGAGGTACTTTAACATTCCTCGCAACAACGTTTCTTCTAGCTGCTTTGCACTTAAATCTTCTGGTTTCCCAAGGCCAACAATCACTGCTTCTACAGCATCTTTCACTCTAAAGACTTGATTGTCTCCTATCAGTTCTGGGTAGTTCTTAAGCGCATGACTTCGTCTTAAAGCATTGTGAAGCTTCTCATCAAGCGCCGCTTCTGCGTGCACAATACCATCATTCCATAAATGTCCGATCATGACCGGATGCTCAGAGAAATCTAGGTGTCCTGCAGCAATGGAAACGGTAATTTCTTTTAAATTTTCATGCGGTTCGTCTGGGCCGAAGAAATCTCCTCCCATCAAAACACGACCTAAGTTTAGCTCCGTTGCCGGAAGCAAGGCATCATCTCTAAACAAGCTGAGGAAGCCTCTTTTTTCCCCTTTGATTTCTGTTTGACTGAAATGTTTATTCGTTGTACTTCCTTTGCCGAACAGATCAAAGATGCCTTCAAAAATGTGCTTCTTGCTCAGCAGTGCTCCGTGACTTACATCCACGTAATACACCTGGTTTCTTTGCAACAATACGCTTGGGATTCCACTGTCCCATGTTACTGAACCATCGCCTCTTGGGGTGCTGGTGAATTCAAGTTGCTCCCCTTGTCTTCTTCGCGAAGCGCTAACCATTCCATCTAAAGTTGCGTCTGCCTTTCCCGCTACATAGATTACGTTTGGACTGTCATAAATGCTTTCTCCTGCCATCAGAATCCTATTTCGGAACTGATCAAAAGCGTTGAGATCTTTTTTTGAAGGAATGGTCCAATTGGTCTGCCAGCGGGCTTTCATCCAGTCCCACACGGGGCGTTTCCCAAAATCAAACTGACCGTCAACCGGCAGCAGTTGAAGTAATCCTGTATAGGTGCTAAACACCTCCAACAGGGAGTTTCCCGCGTTTGGAAGATCAATCATAGCCAGCTGCTTGATCCGTTTCCCTTCTCCTACCAGCACTTCTGGGATGAGATAAGACCCACCCAATGGGCTGCCGAAGAACACACATTTGAAGTTCTTTCGTGCTTGCAGCTCTTTCCAAATAGCGGCATCTAACATCAGCTCTCTTACTACCAATCCACCTTGTGAATGCGCAGCAAAGACAATGGGCTGATTGGTCACCTTTTGGAGCAGGGCTTTCACCAAGATTTTTAACCGCGCGCCTTCATCTTCGAGTGATTTTCTCCAATCAAAAGCGAAGGTCATCACCTGGTATTCATTGTCAGATTTCTTTCCGAATTTCTTGTACGCGAAACCAATGACTGACCTTGCAACAATGTTCGGCTGGTCCATGGTCAATTTGGTCATCTCCCCAGCGGCGATACGCGGTATATTTAAAAAGATTTCTCTGCCGTTCAACTCTAAGTTCGATCCCAGAATGCCCGGGACAATAATCATCACTGGTTTGTCACTTTCTATTTCGCGAAGCTCTTTTCCGGTGTATTTCCCAACCAGTAAATCGCGATCTGCTTCGCTAAATTCAGCATTCAAGAGCCGTTTGAATCCTTCAGGAATCTCTCCTTTTGGGGCTTGAATAGCGGCTATCATGCGCTCTTGCGTGAGCACATTTTTGAAATAGCTAAAGTGGTTAACACTTACCCTGCTGTCTATACAGTAATAGGGATCTGTTTCACGCGGCTTCCCTCTCAGCATGTACTTGGTATCTACCACCCAATCATTGTTGCCGAAGAAATACAACTTCGCTAGCACACTTAAGAACCCTTTGGGCGAAAGCCCCATCTTACCATTGCCTGCAACAATAGTCAATGGCGCAGCCACCGGATTCAGGGGACTGTTAATCAAGCGCTGGAAGTCAGAAAAAGGATTCATTACTTCAATCCCGGGCAATGCTTTGGGGTTCTCTTTCTGAGCTACCACAACGGCTATGAGCTCTTTAAGCGGAACTAATAGGGGTGCCGCGGCGGGCAGCGCAAGTTGCAATCCGCCAAAAAGCGCATTCAGAAAATGATCTGTTCGCTTTGTGATAATGGTTGTTCCCTGCGCTGGACAGGCTACGCGAATGAATTTACCAATCGTAATTTCCCGCGATTGGGTCAGACCGTCTAACTTCGAAAGCACCTCTGCAGCCACAATGGACTCAACAAGTGTTCTGGTTTCGTCCTGAAAACCAACTACCTTATTGCTTGAATGGTAATGGGCTAACAACTCCCCAATCAAGCCACCTCTGCTATGCGAAACTACATGGAGATCAACATTCTCTGGAAGCAGCTCAAGAAGGTCACATAGATTTTCAAACGGGGATTTTGAGAACGTATAATGCTCAAGTGTCAAGATCCGTCCAGTATAGGTCGCTCTGATTTGGTCCCACATTGGATCCTCTTCACCCCCGGTCATTTTGCCAAAAGACCCTTCAAAATCTGAAGCTGTTCCGTGAAGGAATAAGCAGTAGGGGGCTGCAGTTGCAGGAAGCACTTTGTTGACCTTCTTTAGTCGAAATTGATTGTCAACCAGATACAGTCCTGGGTTTGGCTGTATTTTACGATCTATCTTTTTGGCAATTTCTTTAACAACCGTTTCCGTCACCTTTTTGGCCGCCTTCTTCTTGAAGAACTTGACGAGTTTAATGCCAATATTATTAATTAATCCGCGGTCTTCATTGAAGGTTTCTAGCCTGCTTGGAAAAGTGAAAACCTCATTTGTATCCCTGTCATCAGATCGGGATTCAGGATCTTGCAACATCTCTGGTATGTCACCGGCCCTCCCAACCCAAGTGGTATTATCATCAAACACAATTTCAATGACTTCATCATCGTCTATCTCTACCAAGACTTCTTCACCAACATCGCGGTTGCTTTCAATCACAACAGATTTTTCGAGATCAAAATAGTCAAAGTCATTAAGGGTCTCAGTGGTAACGTCTTGGGCGCTAGGGAAGAGGTGTTTTCTGGTACTCATAATCAACAACTTAAGTAATTTGGGCCTCGGCAAGATAACGGTATTTTAGAATACCAAGGAGTGCAACAGGGCCACCCAAAAGGATAGTTCGGGGCTAAAAAAAAACCCATCCTTGGGGAATGGGTTTTTAGGCAGATGGATTGATGTGCAGACATCCGTAAGGGTAGAAATCAGTAGGGCAGACTGATGTCAGCCCCTACCTTATTCTTTCTCTTCAGCCTCTTCAGGCTCCTCAGTCTCATCAGTCTCTTCCTGTTCTTGCTGTTCTTCCTGCTCCTCAGCATTGTCAAATTCGTAATTATCAGAATCCGCGAAGGTGTCTAAATCATAATCTTCGCCTGTCTGTTCATCAATGGCTTTAAGCATTTTGGTGTCTATCTTGAACAAATACAGTGTATCATCAGACATGATTTCCAATCCTCTGAATTCTACACCGTCTGGTTTTTTGAATGAGATAAGATCTGCAATTTCAAATCCGTCAGGATATTCTTGTGTAATCAACGCCAGCTGGGCTGGGGTTATGGTCTTGTAATCTTTGATGATTCTTTTCATTCTAATAAAAGCTTAGTTGTCTAAAATCCAAGCGAACACCAATGGTGCTACAATTGTTGCGTCTGATTCAATGATAAATTTAGGTGTTTTTGCGCCCAACTTCCCCCATGTAATTTTTTCATTCGGCACAGCTCCAGAATACGAGCCGAAGCTGGTTGTGCTATCTGAAATCTGGCAGAAATAGGCCCACAAAGGCACTTCCGTTCTGCCCATGTCTTGGTGAAGCATAGGTACTACACAAATGGGGAAATCTCCTGCAATTCCTCCACCAATTTGAAAAAAGCCAATTCCGTTTTCATCTGCCTCTTCCGTGTACCAATCTGCCAACCACATCATGTATTCAATGCCTGACTTTACCGTTTGCGGCTTCACATCTCCCAACAAGCAGTGTGCGGCGAAGATGTTCCCCAAGGTTGAATCTTCCCATCCCGGACAGATAATTGGCAAATTGCGCTCTGCAGCGGCAATCATCCAGCTGTCTTTCGGGTCAATTTCATAGTATTGCTCCAATATACCGCTGTTCAATGCTTGGTAAAAGTATTCATGCGGCAAGTAGCGTTCGCCCTTCGCTTCAGCAGACTTCCAAAGATCAACCAGGTGGTCTTCTAGTCTTCGGAACGCTTCTTCTTCAGGAATGCAGGTATCAGTTACACGATTTAACCCTCGGTCTAGCAATGCTTGCTCATCTTCTGCTGTTAAATCTCGGTAATGTGGAATGCGCTCGTAATGGCTGTGTGCCACCAGGTTCATCACGTCCTCTTCCAGGTTCGCCCCCGTGCATGAAATAGCATGGACCTTTCCTTGACGAATCATTTCTGCCAATGATTTCCCAAGTTCTGCGGTACTCATAGCACCAGCAAGGGTGATCATCATTTTTCCGCCTTTGGCCAAATGTGTTTCATATCCTACCGCGGCATCTTTCACAACCGCAGCGTTGAAGTGTAGGTAATGTGTTTCAATGAATTCTCTTATTGCTCCCATCTAGTGCTTGTTTGACGAATAGAAAACGTACGTAAGTAATTTATAATACAGTTTTGCAGCTAAGAAGTCAGATGACTTTTCTACTTCATTCGGACAGAGTTCCACAATATCAAATCCAACTACCTTCTTTTGCGCACAAACCTTGCGCAGCAAGTTCAATGTTTGGTACCATTGCAATCCTCCTGGCTCAGGGGTTCCTGTTGAAGGAAGGATAGACGGGTCAAAGGCGTCTAAGTCAATGGTAATGTAAACATTGTCTGTGCACCTATCCACTACTTCACTCATCCATTTCTCATCTTTCTCTTCATGGCACTTCTCTGCCATCCAAGTTTTCGAAAGGTCCATGTGCGCTGTCTCTTCAATGTCCATAGAACGAATACCTACCTGCAGCAAGTTGGTGTTTTTACTTGCCCAATAGACCGCACAAGCATGATTGCATTCAGAGCCCTGGTAACTGGGACGAAGATCTGCATGGGCGTCAATTTGAAGTACGGTCAAATTACCGTAGGCTTCAGCGTGGGCCTGAATAGCACCAATTGAAACAGAGTGCTCTCCTCCAAATAAGGTCACAAATTTCTTCCGACCAATGGCTTCGGCAGTGCGCCGCTTTACCTCAGCGGTCATTGATTCTGGCGAAGCATTTTCAGTCACGGGAGGGGCCAAATAAACACCCTCACGGTACACTTCGGTCTGTGTTTCTATGTCATATAGCTCCATGTTCTCAGAGGCATCCAAGAAGGCTTCCGGGCCCTTTTCAGCTCCTTTTACCCATGTGCTCGTTCCGTCATAAGGAACGGTGATCAATTCAATTTTCGCCCCTTCTTTCGTGGTAAATTCATTGGGAATGCCTGCATATTTTTTTTCCATGCTAGTATCCTAATAGGTTCAACATGTCTTCTGAAGTCTGCTCTTTACTAAAGAGTGATGTTTCAATTTCTCCTTGCTCATTTTTGTCGATCAAAATGTGCTTGGGTCCCGGGATTAAGCAGTGGTGAACGCCCCCAAATCCGCCAATACTCTCTTGGTAAGCTCCTGTATTGAAAAACCCGATATAAAGTGATCTTCCACGCAAGAATTTGGGCAAGTAGATGGCATTCATGTGCTGTTCTGAATTGTAGTAATCATCACTGTCACAGGTTAATCCGCCCAAGAAAACCCGTTCATACTCTTTATCCCAATTGTTCAATGGAAGCATGACGAACCTTCTGTTGATGGCCCAGCTATCTGGCAAAGTAGTCATGAAAGAGGAATCTATCATGTTCCACTTCTCACGGTCATTCTGTACCTTTTGGTGAATTATTTTGTACAAAGCACCTCCGCTTTCGCCCACAGTAAAGGAGCCAAACTCAGTATAAATGTGGGGTGTTGGAATCCCTTCTTCGTCACAAATACTTTTGATCTGTTGCACAATTGCATCTACGATGTAGGCGTAATCATAGTCGAAACCAAGGCTGTTCTTGATCGGGAACCCACCTCCAATGTTCAATGAATTCAATGAAGGACAGATCTTTTTCAAGTCGCAATACACGCGCATGGTCTTCAACAACTCATTCCAGTAGTAGGCTGTATCTCGTATCCCGGTGTTCACGAAGAAGTGCAACATTTTCAAGTTCAGATTCGGGTTCTCTTCCCTCATTTCATGGTAGAACGGAATGATCCGACGGTAACCAATGCCTAATCTTGAGGTATAGAACTCGAACTTCGGTTCTTCTTCAGAAGCAATGCGAATACCCACATCCATTGGGCTGTCAATGTGCTCTTTGAAAAGTTTTACCTCGCTATCATTGTCCAATATGGGCATGATCTTGTCAAAGCCCATGTCTACTAAATCCTTGATGCGCTCAACATATTCAGGTTTTTTAAAGCCGTTGCAGATGATGCGTTTATGCAGATCAATCGCCCCTTTTTCATAAAGCGATTTCACAATGTCAAGATCAAAGGGAGAGGAGGTTTCAAGGTGCGCTCCGCTCTTTACTGCTTCCTCAATAACAAAGCTGAAATGCGAACTTTTCGTCACATAGCAGTAGTGGTATTCAGCGCCATAATTGTGCTTAGCAATGGCGTCATCAAACCATTTCCGAGCCCGGTTGATGTTGTGTCCTATTTTTGGTAAATAGGTGAATTTTAATGGCGTGCCGTATTGCTCAACTAGCGCCATTAGATCGATGTCGTGAAACATCAAGGTGCCTGCAGAATTTGACTTAAACTCTTCTTGCGGCCAATCGAACGTTTGCTCGATAAGATCTCGATATTGAATTTTCATGCTGAAAAAGTAAAATTGTGAAACTGAAATGCACGAAGAAATGGTGCCTCTTTGCGAAAGGTGGACGCAATACTCAGAGTCTGATTGGATACCATTGGACATCACGCGTTACAGCCTTCCTGCTGAGGAGACTTAAACGATGTTTTACGATGTGATCAATGCGTTCCATACTTACTTAAATGCAGTACAATATTCTTTAAAAATGAAACAGCTTGTATCCTTTTTGAAAAAAATACACTCACACGCTACAGAGCCTTAAAACAAAGGGTTTCGCATAAATAAACGCCCTTATAAACCCTGGTTCTTGGGTTAAGGAACAAAAGATTTAGCTTGAAAAAGTCAGTTTTCACTGCTTGATGAGCTGGCGCTGTACTTTTTGATCGAAGACCAGCACGTACATTCCACTTGAAAGAAAGTCGATCGACATCGCTGTTTTTCCATTCACCGGGATCCTATGAAGCATTCTGCCCATGGAATCATAGATGTCTACTGATTGAAAAGTGTTATTCGCCCAATTCACTTCAGAAGTAGCTGGCTGAGGAAACAAAGTCACCTGTTGACGCGCTAATTCATCTAACCCTACAGTACCTCCAACAGTAATTGTCCACGTTTCTGCGCAGCCGTTTTCGTCATAAATAGTGAATGTATACTCCCCTTGGTTTAATCCTGAAAGCGACGTGCCGCTGGCATCATTTCCCCACTCGTAAATCCAATCAGTTTCTTCATTTAAAACGGTAATAGTGATGGCACCGTCTTCTGCCCCTTCAGCTGTTTCATCTGTAACAGCAATGGTTATTTCTGGGGCGAAGGCAGGCACATACATTTGGCTAAACCAGCTGAGTCCGCCTAACATTGCGAAAGGCGCACAATCACCGTGATCTAACAAACCACCATCAAATGCTTCAACGCTTGTTGAACCATTTTCAATGAAGGCTTCTAGCGCAACAATGGCGTTTTCAAAGGCCACCTGATCATCACCTTCACAGTAATACAACCGCGTTGGAGCCGTTGGGGTCCAATTGTATAGGTCATTGTCTTCTAACGCCAGACGAATAGGGTGCTCTGGATCATTTTCATAGGCCTCCAGTACTTCTGGTAACAAACATTCCGAAGGCACATCTGGGAAATTTGAATTGATCTCTGCCATTGAAACTGTTCCATCAAATAAATCTGGAATGATGGCCGCATATTCTGGCAAAAAGAGGTCTGTTAGCTCTTCATACAGGTTGCCATAAACCTCTTGGTAACTCAATGCAACATAAGGTAAATATCCTGGTGTAGGATAAACTTCAGTGGAGGTTACAACATCTGCTTGCACGCCTGAAATGTCATAGGGCCCACTCATTGGAGCAGATGCGGTAATCGTAAACTCGTCTGCAAAGTCGGTCTCTATCATCCGTTGCAAGGCCAAAGTAGCGTGTCCTCCTTGGGAATAACCCCACAAGAAAAGCTGTCCGTCTAAATTAAACCCCAACTCTGTCTGAAGGTCTTCTGCTGCGCGAATCAAGTCTAAGCTAGCTCCTGCTTCAGACTCAGCGTGCACATACAAATGCATTCCCGGTGAGTCACCCAACCCGATGTAGTCTGGCATGGTTGTTACGTAGCCCAGGCTGGAATAAATGACACCTAGATTCGATTCTCCATTTTGGTAAGAGGGAACATTGCTTTTTGCTGCAACCGTGCCATGCTGGTAACTTGTCAATGGGAGTGGACATTCAACCTCAGAAGGAATGCACAATGCTCCTGTAACCAATACCATTTCTCCATTGGGATGAAGTGTTTCATAAGTGATCTTGTAGAAGTCCACCTCATAAACTGGATCAATCAGACCTGTTGGGAATCCGAAACTGGACATGGCGTCTTCTACATCAGCAATTGTGTAGTGCTCTAGTAATTCTGCCGTTTGTGCTTGGCTAGAAACAACGATTAAGCTCAAAAAGCTTAGGAAGAAGGTGGTTTTTTTCAGCATGACTGCAAGGTACAAAGTCACATGCAATTATGCACCACCAAATAGGGTGGGCAGGAAAAGGAGGTCATTGCTGTTGACAGCTCCGTCATTGGTGAGGTTTCAAATGCATTCATTACTGTCACCCACGAATGAGATTCCCGCTTCGCAATGGATGAACGCAAGCGGTAATCCTTGTCAGAGGGGGTAACTTGAAAGTTGGTTACCGTATGAATGGGCGCCTGGTGAGGCGACCCTGCTGGAGTCCCCATGTAAGAGTAATTCCTATTTCTAAAATCTTGATTGTAGGCTGATGTAGCCACGAGCTTCGCTCGTGGCTACATGTGGTAAGGATGTCACAAAAGGACTTTTAATTTTTCCGCGAGCTTCGCTCGCGGAAAAATTAATTTCACACGGGGCGTCTTGACCCACGAGCGAAGCTCGTGGCTACTAAAACGGCCCAATGAAAGGGGGTAGTTCCTTCACGTCTTTTCCCACGAGCGATGCTCGTGGCTAAACCTAATCACTTGAAAGCTGGTAACCCTATGAAAGGTCGCCTGGTGAGGCGACCCTGCTGGAGTCCCCATGTAAGAGTAATTCCTATTTCTAAAATCTTGAGCGTTGGCGGATGTAGCCACGAAACTCTTTCGTAGGAGGCGGTCACAACATTCCGCGCATGCAACTCACTTGCAATTATGCACCACCAAAAAGAGTGAGTAGAAACAAAAGGTCTGTGTTATTGACCGCACCGTCATTGTTTAAGTCTCCAATGCACGCGTCTCCCTCACACCCAAGATCTCCAAGTAAAATCAGCAGATCAACCACATCGAATTGCATGTTCTCATCGAAATCTCCTGACAACGGAATAAAGGTTTGGCTACCTTCAACCAATACATGCGTTTGATTGATGTTTAGGTTTTCAAAGGTTTCTACCAACCCATTGGGCCAGCGAACAACTGCTGAATCTGCTTGTGTTTCTGCGCCTAGCCCGAAGTTTAATTTCAGGCTATTCATCTGAGAATAGCCACTGGCAGAAAGCACTACGTCTGTTTGGACGGTGTTGGCAGTGTACAAGGTAACTCTGCTCCCAATGGCATCTCTGTTTGAAACGGTGCCTTGTAGTTTGAGGTTGACCCAATTGTTCCCAAGCGTTTCATTCCATAAAAGTTGAACCCCAACACTTGTTCCATTCAGCGCATTTGCAATCACAAAATCTTCTGTTCCATTCAGATCCAAATCTGCTACAGCAAAGCCTGCACCTGTATTTGGAGAGTCAAGAATAGTTCCTTGTCCAACCTGGGTGAAGGTGGTGTCTCCATTGTTTTCAAACAACGGATTGATGATTGAAGTGAATGCGTGATTGTTCACCACGTAGATGTCTTTTTCGCCATCTAAATTGAAATCAGTGAAGGCTGTTCCCCACCCCATGCCGATGTCTTCAATTAAGGCGCCGCCAGAATAATCAGTGAAACTGCCATCGCCGTTGTTCATCAGCAAGGTATTCCCATCGTAGTTGTTGGCAATGTAAATGTCCATCCATCCATCGTGGTCTAGATCGGTCACGTCCACTCCCATTCCTTCTCCTGCATGGTCAGCCCCAAGAGCCACTGCATTGTTTATGAAATGTCCCGTGCCGTCATTGATGTAGAATTTATTCGCTTGATATGCGTCGTGGGTCAGGTAAAGGTCTTGATCGCCATCATTGTCACTATCGAAAAAAACAGCTCCCATGCCAATCAAGGCATCTGTGGCTCCAGAAGCAAAGTAGAAATCTGTATAACCTCCGTTTCCATCACTCAAGTAAAACTCATTGTGCTGCGAAAGATTGATGACATAAATATCTAAAAAGCCATCATTGTTCACATCTGCGCTCGTTACGCAGCGTGTTTTTCCTGCACCTGCAATGCCTAGCTGCGTCGCTTCTTCTGCAAAAAGGCCATTGCCTAAGTTTCTGTAAAAGGTATTTGGCGCGTCGAAATTCCCCAAATATCCATCTGTATCGCCATCATTGTCGAAATCACACCAAATTGAAGTGTAGGTATTCCCCGCGAAATCCAATCCGAGTTCAGGAGCAATGTCTGTAAACGTCCCATCTCCATTGTTGCGGTAGAGTTTATTGGGCTGGTTCTTCGACCCAATGTAAATATCTTCCAATCCGTCTTGATCTATGTCTACTATTGCAGCGGCATAGTTCGAAGAAGTGCCTGCCATTCCCGCAGCTTCTGAGCCGTCAATGAAATTTGGTGCTTGCGCGAAACCGCCTCCGAAAAGCGCAACAAAACCGATGGTGAATAGAACTTTCATGGTGTGTATCCCAAAGATAACACGTTGGCATCAAAAGAGTTCACAAAAGTGTTCAAATTACACCAGGGGCGAAAAAATCAATGCAATGAGGCCTCATGACCAAGCCCACGCTGGCGAATGACTTCGGCCACTGTTTTGTTTAGAATCTTCGCGTCTAGCCAAGAAATAATGTCGAAATAGAAGAAAGGACGACGTTCAAACGGATTCTTTACTACTTCTTCCATTTGGCTTCTAAGCTCTTGCCAGTCCAGAATTTCGGGGAGTTTATTCTTTCGAGCCATGGAACCTAGAAACTTCAGAATCACACGTTGGAAGGCGTTTAATTCTCCCACGCGCACCAAAAAGTGATAGGTAGAAGGCACAAGTGCGAAGAGGTGGTCTAATTCTTTCAATTCTAGCAGGGTGGCAAGTTTAAGGATGCGAGCGAAGCGGTGAAGGTCTTTTCTTCGCGAAGCATCTTCTAAATGGAGGATTTCATTCAGCTGCTTCAAACAGGCCTCAAAATTCCCCCCTCCAAAAAGCAAGGATGCCATTTTGTATTTGAGGTTCAAGGAGTTTGATGAAAGGGGCTCATCTCTGCGTGTTGCGGAAGCCTCTTGCGCAACAGCCTCTTGCACAACAACCTCTGCATTAGAGAAGTTTCCAAACAAGAAACGTTCATTGAAATCATGTCTCAGTCTGTAGCGCACCCAAAGTGATTTTGCTTGGGCGCCACTCAGTTTATCTTGAAGCGCTTCGAAGGCGGTCAACTCTTTTTGGAACCGCTGCGGCTGATTCATCCTAAACAAGCTGTTCAACAGCGCGTTGTAAAACTTGAGCAGCGAAACTTGCTGGTGTCCCATGCCTTTGCTGGAAAGCAGCACAATGGCGCTGGATGCGTGCCTGTAGCATTGCTTAAAATCTTGTAGGATGTAGTTCAACCAGAAATAACACCGGTGGTAATGCAGTCTTTGAGAGCGCGTTGTGGCCACCACCGCGGTAGGAATGCGCTCATTGAAAAAGACTTTAACCTCTTTGAACTGCGCTTCATTTCGCGCAAAACCGTCTTTCACAAAAACGGCTCTTAGCTCCAGGGCCAAGCCGGCATACGCTCCGCCAATTCGGGCTTGCCGAGCTGAGTCTTCTACCAACGCGCGCAGAGCTGATGCCTCATGCAGATCCATGTCTACCGAAAAGTGCATTTCTACCAATTTTTGCCGCTGGAGGATTTCGAATAACAACTCAGAGATCTCTGCTTTTTCAGCCATCTTCCGGGCTTTGTTCAACCGGCGCATGGCGTGTTGCAGCATTCCCCGATCAAACAAGATCCCTGCGTGGTCAAGTTGCTTTCGAATCTCTGCTTCGGGAACGCCTGCTTGATGGGAAATGCGAAGAGATTCCATCAAATGCTTCAGCAACTCAGCACGAAGGTTTGGTATCTGCGCTTTTTTCAGCATCGGATTCAATGCTGAAATATCAACCGCAGCACAACTAGGTTGCGCAACGAGCAGGTCATAAAGCTGCACAAATTTTAACCTTGCCGGATCCCCAAACTGACGCACGTACAACTTGAAGGCCCGCTTTTCCTTCTTTTCCAATGAAATGAGCAGATTGTCCAATTCATTCCCCCTGCTACTCCCCGTACCTAAATTGAACAATAGCTTAGTCTTTTAGAGGGTTATAAAGTATCTTTGCTGTTTTGAAAATCGTATTTCAAAGATGGGATATATTCGTTACTTCACCAACAGTATCGCACCTTTGAATCAGAATAAGACAAAATGAGCTCTTACAAGAATACTTTGATTACCGGATCAGGCAGCCACGTGCCCAGCGAATCTGTTCCAAACAGTGCCTTTAACGATCACTCATTTTATGAGGCGACGGGCGAACGCATTGAAAAAGACGGTGCTGAAATCACGTCGAAATTCGAAAGCATTACAGGCATTGCCTCAAGAAGATATGCCCCAAAGGGCGTTTACACTTCTGACCTTGGAGCGAAGGCATGCGCATTGGCCATTGAAAGTGCTGGTGTTGATAAAGAGACGATTGACCACTTGGTGACGGCCCACAATTATGGCGATGTTGAGTCTGACAACAGACGCTCAGACATCATGCCAAGCATTGGCGCGCGCATCAAGCATAAAGTAGGAATTGAAAATCCGTATTGTGTGCCTTATGATGTCATCTTCGGTTGCCCAGGGTGGGTGCAAGGCTGCATTCAAGCGCACCTCTTTATGCAGGCGGGAAGTGGCAATAAAAGCTTGGTGGTTGGGTGCGAAACGCTCTCACGCGTTGTAGACCCTTTTGATAGAGATGCCATGATTTTTGCCGATGGCGCTGGCGCAGTGGTTTTGGAAACAAAAGAAGAGTCAGAAAAACGAGGCGTTCTTTCAATTGGAAGCGTAGCTCATACTGGTGAAGAATTGAATTACTTGGCCTCTGGAAGGTCAAACAACCCTGATGTTGATCTCACTGGATTGATTAAGATGAAGGGGAGAAAGATATATGAGTACGCTTTGGCGCACGTGCCAAAGGCGATTGCGATGACCATTGACAATGCGGGGTTGCATTTGAACGACATTAAAATGTTGTTTTTGCACCAAGCCAATGAGAAAATGGATGATGCCATTGTGAAACGTTTGTTCAGACATTTCGGGGTAAAAGAAATTCCTACAGATTTCTTACCAATGTCGATTCACGAGCTTGGAAACAGCTCAGTTGCCACGGTTCCAACCCTTTGGGATAAGGTAATGCGTGGAGAAATGAGCGGACATTCTTTAAAGAAAGGAGACAACGTGGTATTTGCATCAGTGGGCGCCGGAATGAGCATCAACGCTTTTGCGTACAAACTGTAATACGACCTAGGGAATTCAGATGGTTTTTGGTTAACTATATTCGTTTTCGAACTCCTTTAGGTCACTGCAAAAAGAAAGAGCTACAACGGTGGCTCTTTTTTTATGTCCCTAATTTCGCCAAATTGAACTGGCGTGCCAATTCTCGGGCGGCAGCATCTGTCTCATAATAGTCTTCCAAACTCGGCTTTGCAATGAAGGCTGTCTTCATGAGCGTCTCTTCAACTAGGTCACTCATCTCTAAAAACCCAATGCGGTCTTTGAGAAAGAGGTCTACGGCAATTTCATTTGCTGCATTCAATACACAGGGCGCATTTCCGCCCTTTTCTAGGGCATCAAATGCAAGCTGTAAGTTGCGAAAGGTTGAGGTATCTGCCTGCTCAAAAGTCAACTGCGGATAGTCTAAGAAATTGAAGCGGGGGAAGTTGTTTTTCAAGCGCTCAGGAAATCCGAGTGCATACTGAATTGGGAGCTTCATATCAGGAAGGCCCATTTGTGCTTTCATAGAACCATCTTCGAACTGCACAATGCTGTGGATCACAGATTGCGGGTGCACAACAACGTCAATCTGATCATTTCTCAATCCGAACAACCATTTCGCCTCAATGACTTCTAGTCCCTTGTTCATCAAACTGGCAGAATCGATGGTGATCTTCGCCCCCATTTCCCAATTTGGATGCTTCAGCGCTTGTGCCTTCGTTACCTTCAAAAGCTCTTCTTTCGACCTTCCTCTAAAAGGGCCTCCGGAAGCAGTGAGGTAAATCTTTTCAATTGGGTTATGCCATTCACCCACCATGCATTGAAAAATTGCTGAGTGCTCTGAATCTACCGGGTAGATGTTCACCGCGTTCTGCTTTGCAAGGTCGGTAATGTATGCTCCTGCAACTACAAGGGTTTCTTTATTTGCTAACGCGATGTGTTTACCGGCCTTGATGGCAGCCACTGTGGGCTTCAATCCGGCGAAACCAACAAGCGCCGTAAGAACGATGTCTATTTCTTCCATCTCTACCACTTGCTCTAACGCTTCCGCGCCAGCGTAGACCTTAATGTCTGCATCCCAAAGGGCATCACGCACCGCTTCAAAGTGGGCTTCATTGCCAATAACAACTGCATTGGGCTTGTATTGTAAGGCTTGCTGAATAAGCAATTCGTAGTTATTCCCCGCGGTGAGCACTTCAACAACGAAGTGTTCAGACTGCTCAGACATCACTTCAAGGGTTTGTGTTCCTATAGAACCTGTTGACCCAAGAATGGCGATGTGTTTTTTGGTTTCCTCGTTCGCCATAGGAGATTATAAAAAGCCTAATTCTAATTTTGCCTCTTCGCTCATCATATCTTGCGTCCATGATGGCTCAAAAGTGATTTCAACTTTGGCAGATTTAACACCGTCAACAGAGGCTACTTTCTGCTCTACTTCAACCGGGAGTGATTCAGCTACAGGACAAGATGGTGAGGTCAGTGTCATTTGCAACACCGCATTCATTTCATCATCTAACTTCACTTCATAGATCAGTCCGAGCTCGTAAATATCAACTGGGATTTCTGGGTCGAAGATGGTCTTCAATGCCAGGACTATTTGATCTTGCAATTCACGTTTTTTCATAATTTCTGCGCTATTATTAAGCTTCTTTGCTTTGAAAAGCGAGCCCGTAAAACCTCATTTGTTTAATCATGGAGGCCAATCCATTGCTGCGCGTTGGAGACAGGTGCTCATGCAACCCAATGTCATCTACAAAATGAAGTTTGGCATTTGCAATGTCTTCGGGTGGGTGGTCAGAAAGTACGCGTATCATGAGTGCGATCATCCCTTTCGTAATGATGGCATCACTGTCTCCTGTGAAAATAACGTTCCCATTATCAGACCGGTCAGCTCCTAGCCAAACCCGTGATTGACATCCATTAATAAGGTGATCTTCATCCTTTACTTCTTCTGAAATAAGGGGCAACTCCTTCCCCAACTCAATGAGATACTCGTACTTCTGCATCCAGTCTCCAAAGAGCGAAAACTCTTCAATGACTTCTTGCTGTCTTTCTTCAATTGTCATGCGCTCACTTTCGTTATACAAAGGTAACAAGCCTTCTGCTGAAACAACTGTTAATTAAGACCTTTGTTCGAATTACCTATTCGGGAAATAGCTGAGGCGCATACTGAATGAGGTAGTTGGGGCAATGAAGTATGATTTTCCGCCAAAAACTGAATGACCGCCAACACCGGCTCTAAATTCTGGACCAAAAGCCCATTTCCTCAAATGAAACTGAATTCCGATGGGAATTTGTACGCGGTAAAACAGGGCGTTTTTTGCAGAAAAGGTATCAGTAGTGTTTTCTATCTCCTCAGAACTGTTTTCTGGCAACGCGATCTCTTCTGGATTGAAAGACGCATTTCGAATGCGCAGCAATTTTGATGAAAAGGTAGCTCCAACAGAACCGCCTATTCCGGTGTAGAAGGAAAAGTACTCACCGTTCCTGCGCTTCAGATAGCTCACATCTCCAGCTATTTCGTCATCAACCAAGCAGAAAATGAAAGACTCTCTGTAACTCCCAAGTTCTTGTTCATCTACCCTGTAATACTCAATCATGGCTTCTCTTTCAGTGACGAGCCTTGCGCCAATGCGCAGTTCATGAGTTACCTTTCCAGTTGGCTCTCCTTTCATGAAGGTGAGATCTAAACTGAGTGACGTTCCCATAAAGTCATTGTACGAACTGTATTCATATCCGTCCAATTGCACTTGAAACGCATCATCAGATCTAGCGTACATCCGCATCCAGTCCATAGACATGTTTAGAATACGGTCATTTTGATTTCCAATTCCCACCCCAACTTCATTGAGCGTCCATGTTTTTTGGGCGAAAGAAGCTTGTGCGATGAACAAGACAAAGACTGCAAGAAGAATGCGCATATGAATGAGGTTAATGAGAATTAAAGTTAGCGGAAGAACGCAGAACCTGATGACTCTATTTTGGGAATTGTTGGATTGGGGTGGGCAGCTATTGATAAAAAATATTTGCCAATTACGATTACAGCTGGTTTGATCATATTCATTTACTTTTGGTCTATGCTCATTGGACTTGTCCCATCAGAATACAGAGGGCTAACCCAAAGAATAGCTCGCGTAGTGATTTTTGGATGTATCGCGTATTCAACTTATGAAGTAGACAAAACATTGCCTCCCATTGGCTAAAAAGCATAGGCCTAACTAGCCAAACCGTTTCTGTTGTTATAGCCGGAACATTAACTGTTTTTAGAAAAACATGACCCCGTTTTGGAAAACATCAAACTTTAATCAGAGTCCAATCATTTACGGGGCTGGTGAGATAGTTGTAACGCTACTAATCAACTCATTTTATTATTCGTTCTGTTTCAGAGCTCTATTCCCTTTGCTCAACAGCAAGAACAAACGGCGCTTTTGAGTGCCTAAGCAATCTGTTTGGTTCGCGCTGACTGAAGCGAGTGTCTGCTCCTCGTGCTAGTGACTCCAATAAACGCTACCATAGAAGCTATTTCTTCCAATTAGACACACAAAACGCTATTATAGTAGCATTTTTAATGCGGTATTCTTATCTTCGCCCCATAAACCAAGGTTTGTTATGGGAAAGTATGGAGATCAAAAAACACCTAAAGAAATAATGACTCTTTTATCAAAAAACATCATCGCCTTAAGGAAGCAGGAGAAGATGTCTCAGAGAGAATTGTCAGAGAGATCTGGAGTAGCCTACGCTAGTATTCGGAAATTTGAGTCAACAGGAATTATTTCGCTTGAACCCCTCCTAAAGATCTGTGAAGCGCTCAAACGCATGACAGACTTTGAATCAATACTGCACCCAAGCGATCTGGAACGGAAAAAGGATTTATTTAATTATTGATTATGGCGGCCACTAAACTCGACGTGTATATCCAATTTTCTAAACCAGAAGAGCTCATAGGTCAGCTCGTTTTAGATGGCCGAAGTATCTTGTTTAAATATAGTGATGCGTATTTAAAAGCAGGAAAAAACCTCTCTCCGAGTCAATTAAAGTTTGACGACAATCCTCAAACTACCAACGACAAAACATTCAATGGTCTCTTTGGTGTGTTTGCTGACTCTTTGCCTGATGCTTGGGGATACTTGCTCATCAAGAAACGCCTCAGTGCTGATCAGATTGCCATTGAATCTCTCAATGCGTTGGATCATTTGACATTTGCTGGCAAGAATAGTTTGGGAGCACTTCAGTATAGGCCGAGTGTCACGTTAGCACAGGAGGCCATAGATATTAATTTGGATCAACTAAATAATACTATTTCTGAAGTATTCAGCGGCGAAAGCAGTGTCGTAATTGATGATCTGTTTAGAAGAGGTGGCAGTCCTGGTGGAGCACGACCAAAAATTTACGCCGGATATAACCCGAAGACAGATTCACTCATCAGTGGCATCGCTAATCTTCCGGAAGAATATGACCACTGGATCATCAAATTTGCAGCAGATGTAGATTCGGAAGATATTGCCAATATAGAACTGGCCTACTATAAAATGGCCTTAGATTCAGGGATTGAAATGTCTGAGTGTAGAGTGTTTAACAGTGACACGGGGAACAGTTATTTTGGAACCAAAAGATTTGACCGCATTGGGAATGATAAGCTTCATATGCTATCAGCTGCAGGACTTCTTCATGATGACTATGAGCATAGTACCCTCGACTATGGAAATTTAATCTTCCAAGCAAAGAAGCTGACAAATAACGCACAAGCTGCTGAGCAAATGTTCCGCAGAACGGCTTTCAATGTTCTTTCACACAACCGTGATGACCATTCTAAAAACGTTGCATTCCTAATGGATTCCGAAGGGGTATGGTCACTCGCACCGGCATATGACTTGACATTCTCCTCATCTTCTCAGGGATATCATAGCACGGCTTGCGCTGGAAATTATGTAGATCCAGGAAGGAAAGAATTACTGGAATTGGCGAGTGAATTATCCATCAACAAAGCAAAGGAAACCATAGATGAGGTAAAAGGCATCATCAATCGCTGGAGCATATATGCTGAATTGTCTGGCGTTTCCGAAGCCTCAACAAGAACCATAGAAACAAGTCTGAAGACCATTCGTTCACGATTTTAAATTAGATCTGCGTTTCGTAAATCCGTTTTTCTTTGACACTGATTTCAGGTGGTCTTGTTTTTCGACGTCCGCTTCTACTATCCAAGTAAAATGCATAAAGCGAAGGATTCCTTTTCCAGGTTATTTTTCGCTGAACTGTGCATTACGAAGCGCTTGCCAACCAAAGAGGAATGGGAGATGGCCGCAGCCAGTCCGATCAATAAAAAATCGATCAAAAAGGCGCCTGAAATCTATCAGGATCTCGAAATCCCCTTCAACTTGAAAGGACAGTATGCGCAAGAATCTGAGGGGGAATTCTACATGACGCCAGTCAATCAAGGCGTTCGAAACGTGTATGGAATGCAAAACATGTTCAGCAATGTAGCCGAAATGACAGATCAGAATGGTGTTGCTAAAGGGGGTAGCTGGGACCACACGATGGCTGAAAGTGCCGCCCAGATGGACAACAACTACACTGAGGCTAGCGCTTGGCAAGGATTTCGTTGTGTGTGTGATGTGAGTCTATTTTAATTACCCCTAATAAATAGGATGTTTTAAATTCTCTAACCCGGCTATTGTTTCATTCATGCATATTGTAGTTCTTTGCAATCTTAAAATGCGCCCATAGCTCAGTTGGTTAGAGCATCGGACTCATAATCCGCAGGTCCCAGGTTCAAGTCCCGGTGGGCGCACTGATTTAAAATAGAAACCCCCTCTTCGCATTCAGCGAGGAGGGGGTTTTTCTTTATTCGTAGTGGTTTATATCTCGGGGGAGAAGAGGCGCGTGTTTCCATGGGAGACGCGTGTTCCCACGAGCGTGGTATGGTCCCCGGAACGGAGACGCGTATGGTACCACGAGACACGCCGCGCATGATCCCACGAGCTGAGCTCGTGGCTACTACATATAATCGAGGGAGGTTTTAAATCTGGTGGAAGAGGACCCTTTACAATAAAACGTTTCAAATCATATTTCGGAATTCCATGTCCCGTAGGGACTAAATATAGGTAGCAGATCAGCATGGCGCGGAAACCACCGTGCCGTTAGGTAGGGAATATGATTTTAAATTTCGATTAAATTCATGGATGCTTTGTGTTCGCATAGCTCGCACCTAACGGCACGAAAGGGCTAATCATGACCTCTGTTGCTACCCCTATTTAGTCCCTACGGAAAAATGGATTAGGACAAAGCGAGAAAAAGATAATAATGCCGAGAATCGAAATCGGGTTTTGGAAATCTATTTCCCGTGGATGTTTCCATGGGAGACGCTTGGTCCCACAAGCTGAGCTCGTGGCTACTACATTTAATTTCAACTCCTACCGCAGAACAGAAACATGGCCCATCAACTTCCGGGTGCTATTCGCTGGGTCTAAGGTGCCCTCAAGCTCTACCTTCCAAACATACATGCCATCAGCAGCATAATGCGCTCCATTGGCAATGTTGCCCATCCATCCTTTTTCTGGATCATCAGTTGAGAAAACAAGCTCTCCCCAGCGATCCCATACTTCAAATTTATACCAGTTAAGTGAGCAGGTAATAACAGGTTTGAACACTTCATTGTATCCGTCTGTATTGGGCGTAAATGCATTGGGAACGTATACAGGACAATCACAATACTCAAGTTCTACGTGAAGTGCACCTGTTTGACTTCCGCATGAATTTGTGTAGACCAATTCGTAGTTTCCGTCTTCAACAATAATCAGTTCTTCATCTGTTTCGCCATTACTCCATTGCCAATTTCCCGGAACCATTGCTGGAGAAACAACAAGGGTATCGCCTGAGCAACCAAAATAATCATTGCCTAGGTCAAGCATTTGATTGACTAATACCTCAACTGAATCTATTGCTGAACAGCCTGAAATCAAATCTTCAACGTACAAATGATACCAAGTAGATTCAAGGGGAGATGCCGTGGGCTGAGCAACGGTAGCATCACTCAGACTTAGTTCGTTAGACCATTGATAAGTATGGTAAACCAATGGGGTTGCGCCTATTTGAACTGGAGATGCGTCACACATCAGCGTATCCATTCCTGCCTCGGCAATGGGGTTCTCAAAAACATTAATGAGCAGCGTATCTATAGCTGTTCCACACTGGTCATCCAATTGAACAATAAGCTCCCATTGTCCGGATAATGCCGCTTGTACGCCTGTTGGCTCAGCACCTTCTGTTAAGGGCGAAGTAAGTCCTGCAGGCCACGTCCATGTCCATTGCGACGCTCCCGTAGCGTTCGTTTGGTTCACAAACCACTCTTCATCTTCCAGGCACAAGATAGGATCGTAATCAAGGTCGATCCAAGAAACACAGCAAGAAGGATCAATATCAACCGTTTCGTCAGCAGTTACCTCACATCCGTTTTGATCTACAGCGTGCGCCACATAGGTAGTGGTGCCTGAAGGCGAAACAAGGGTCTGCCACGAGGTTGGATTCCCCACTGAACTAGAAGGTGTCCAATACACGTTTGATGCTGCTTGGGAAATGGCCGTTAATGCAATGCTATCTCCCGTGCAGATGGTACCGCCCCCTGAAACCGTCAAGTCTAAAAGGGATAGGGTTATGCTTTCGTTTTGTATAGCTGAGCAATCCTCTTGTGTTACAATCAAGGTGAGGGTGTGCTGCCCAGAGGTAGAAATGGAAATATTCGGATTCTCATCTGAAGAGACAATAACACCGTCTAAAGCCCATTCGAATGTATCTCCAGTGCTGTTGTTCACAATGGACAAAGGTCCTGCTTCACACAGCCAATTGGTGCTTAGTGAATAATCTGCAATGGCATCACACGGGGATGGACAATCAAGCGGACACATTTCAACAAGGTCGTAGTCCAACGGATTGTCATTCACTGTTATATCTTCAATATCTCCTTGCGCAGGGTATTCATTTGCCGGCCAAACAGCACCCGTCCATGTGATTGGATTAAGTTCTACTGTAGTCTCTTCAAAAATGCATGAACTTAGGTCTTCATCTTCATGAATAATTACGCAGTCAATGTTGCCAAATTGATTGTTCTCATCAGCTGAACCAGAGATTAAAAAGCTTCCGGGGCTCACGTGTTCAAGTCTGGCGTATTGCATGTCAGGTTGTTTTTTCGCCCACAGTAAATTGCCTGCTGGGTCAAACTTCAAGAACAAGGGTTCTGTTTCGCCGTCAGGCAGATTCATGCGAAATGCGCCTACAATATTTCCTTGGCTATCATCTCTCACACTGAACGCAAAATCATCTCCCAATCCACTGCCAAATTCATAACTCCACTCATGGTTTAGGGTGGCATCTAGTTTCGAAATGAACACATGTAACGTTTCGTCATCCCCTCTTATTTGCCCAGCAATGGCATAGCCTCCATCAGACAATAACCAAGGAGTTGGATTGTCATCACGAATAACACTGCTGTCGTATTCTTGCTTGAAGACCGTGTTTCCATCGCTGTCTAAACGGGCGAAAAAGTAATTCAAGTTTCCGCCAATGATGTGCAAGCCGCCCGTAACAAGGCACCCTCCATCATCAGTAGGAACTACGCTACTAAATTGATCATCTACTTCGTCAAAAAAGGCTTCCCAGAGCAAATCTCCGTTGTTGTCTACTTTGATCACCACAAGGTTGTCACTGACACCTCCAAAATTGCTCCAACCCGCCACCAGATAGGTGTCTCCAAGTGTTCGTGTAATCTGCGGATACCGATCATAGCCCCAGCTATAGCGCTTTGACCACACTACGTCTCCGGCATTTGTTACACGAATAACTTTGTATCCTGTAGAATTGTCAGATGTTAAGAAAACAAGGTCTCCATTTGGTGAACGAACCAGTCCGCGCGCTCCTTCTGTTCCGCTGTAAGTCTTAGACCACTCTAGCGTCCCGTCAGGATTAAAATGTGAAAGTGTAGCTAGTCCGTCTGACCCGCCAGCCACATAGACTGAATAATCTGTTGGGTCTACCACAGGCAGCGCAGAGCCATTCGCATTGCTATCACCGTAGATGTTGGTGTAGAAGCAATTGATGGCTTCAGGCGCAGGAATTACCGTTACCGTAGCATTGTTCAACACAGTTCCATTGCATGTGCCACTTTGAAAGGAAGTAATGGTATAGGTGGTTGTTGTAGTTGGTTCCACTAAAAACTGGAATGGCGAAGCTTGAATGTTGTTATAGATAACCGTGTTTTGTCCGTCATCTATTTCTATAGTCCATGGCGCAATGCCTGACATTTCAGCAATGAGCCAAGTGTCCATTTGATCAGTAATGACCGTAGAACCTAAAAGCGAAACTTCGGGCACACCCACTGTAATAAGTTCATTATAAGTCACTTGGTGGGTTCCGTCACTATTGCTTACTTCCAACGTCACATCGTAAATGCCCGCATTGGGATAAGTTACGTTGGGGTTTTGCGCTGACGAAGTAGCTGGATTTCCGCCTTCAAATGTCCAGCTCCAAGACGTAGGAATGTTCAAACTTTGGTCAGTGAACTGAACGCTTGCTCCCACACAAACAAACTCAAAATCAGGTTCGAATGAAGCATAAACGGCAGATACACAGAGCAATGCTTGAAGTGCATTCACTCTTCCAGCGCCAATTTGCCCGATGTAATTCGGGTTTAGCGCATCAATATTATCACAAGTACTTTCTAAACATTCCTCAATTTCAGCGGGCGAAAGTTGCGGATTTTGTGCCAACATGAGGGCGCACAAGCCAGAAACAAAGGGGGTAGCCATGGATGTCCCACTCAAAGGGCCGTATGAACTGGTTGAACCGGCTAAGCAACTTTGAATGTCTACTCCTGGCGCCATAACATCTACCAAAGTTCCATAATTTGAAAAGCTAGCTCTGCCGTCGTTCTGATCTGTAGCTCCAACGCAAAGTACATTATCGAAACTGGCCGGATACATTGGTATACTCGAATTGTTGTTTCCTGCGGCAGCAACACAAAGAATGCCATTCGCCGTTGCTGCGTCCATTAGCGCTTGTCCGGCGGCTGTAGCACCAGGCCCGCCCCAAGACATACTAATGATGCTAGCTCCACTATTGATCGCATAATCTACACCTTCGTAGCCGTGGGTAACAGCTGGCGAAGCATTCGTACATTTTACGGGAATCATTTTTGTGTTGAATCCAATGGACGAAATGCCAATTCCATTGTCGGTTTCTGCCGCTACAATGCCGGCTACGTGTGTTCCATGTGTCCAGTCTGCGTTGCTAAAAAGCGGCGGATTAGGGTCGTTGTTTTGATCTGCAGCATCCCAGCCCATTACATCATCAATGAATCCATTGCCGTCATCATCAATTCCGTTTCCAGGTATTTCATTGAGGTTGGTAGCCCAGCTTCCTTGGAGGTCTTCATGGTCTATTCTGAATGCATCATCAACCACTGCAACTTTAATGTTGGGGTCTCCTGTGCTCAGATCCCAAGCAGCCTCAGCCTGGGTAATGTCAATGTTGTACTGAACCGCATCAAGGTCATTTGGCGTATAGCCAAGCATATAAACTGGAATGATTTCAGCCAGTTCAATGCACGCTTTCGTGTGCAAAAAAGTGGCTATTTGAGCCACATCCTCGATGGCCATAAACTGATTGAACTCTATGGTGTAAATGTGGTCTAGCTTTTCACTTCTGGTCTGAAATGCTTTGTGAATTGTTACCTCATCAAGATCCAATTCTGCTTCTATGAAGGAAGTCCACTCAGAAAACGCTTCAAAAGAGGAGCAACCTGGAGAGAGGTGTAAATAAAACCCACGCGTTTTATTTACTAGCGACTCCTGCGCTTGTGAAGAAATCGATAGTAAGAGAAAAAGGAATATGATTATCCTGTAGGACGGAGGTTTAGAATATGTCATAACACAACAGCTAGTTATCACGTAGACCAACATAAAAGAACTTTAGTTGCACCTTGCATTTGGTCGAATATCAAAATCTTAATCGGGTTTTATCACCGCCTCCCTCGAGCGACGAATGTTCCCGCGGGCTGAGCTTGTGGCTACTGCATATAATCGAGGGAGGTTTTAAACCTGGTGGAAGAGGACCCTTTACAATAAAGCGTTTCAAATCATATTTCGGGATTCCATGTCCCGTAGGGACTAAATATAGGTAGCAGATCAGCATGGCGCGGAAACCACCCTGCCGTTAGGTACGGAATATGATTTTAAATTTCGATTAAATTCATGGATGCTTTGTGTTCGCATAGCTCACCTAACGGCTAAGGGACTATGTACAGTAAAACATCAAATTTCCACTCAAATTATCATTAAGCCTTGAAACCATGGCTCTTAGATGCACAGATGCGCCTTACCTCAGCACCATGACACTGCCATACATCTCCTCGCGATCGCCATTGGGCAATCCGTAACGCAAAACATAGGTGTAAACCTCGTTATTTGTGAAATATTCCCCTCTGTTAACGCTCCCATTCCAGGCTTCTTGAGGCTGGGTTGATGAAAATATTATTTCGCCCCACCGATTGAAAATGATGAAGGTGTAATCTGTGAACGGACATTCAGAAACGGGACGGAAATTCTCATTTAGGTCATTCAGATCAGGTGTGAAGGCATTTGGAATGAAAACTTCGCACGAACAGAATTCCTTAATCACGTCAAATTCGAGGCGTTCTATGCCGCAGCTATTCTCAATTTCGACCCAATGGGAACCTTCAACAGTGGTTTCAAAAATCCAGTCCATTTCGCCATCAGACCATTCTAAGGTAGTTCCCTCTTCTTCAATAAAGAACAGTTCAAACTGTGCGTTTTCACAAATGGTAAAGTCCTCTTGCTGATCTAAAGTTGGCCTTACTTGGAACTCAAAAGACAGGTCCTCTAGCCATGCACATGTTGAATCAAAAAGGGTGATGACGCTTACACTGTTTGCCACAAAGAGGCTGTCTGTTTGACTGCTTCCATTAGGCCATTCCCATGAAGGCGCATCTGTTATTACCGTCACGAACAAGGTATCTCCCTCACAAATAAACTCCTCACTTTCAACTACTTCCAATGAAGGCCTTAGGATTTCAGTGACGTTATAATTGCGCTGAAAATCAAAGCACCCGTCATTGATTTGCACCCAATATTGACCCCCCTGTGAAATGGTTTCAGTTGGCGTGGTGGCCCCAGTATTCCATAGGTACTGGCCTTCAATGTCTTCAGCAGAAAGCTCCATTTCTTCACCTTCGCAAAGCAGAAGGTCTATCACCTCATCTTCAGGTGGTGTTTGATCTGGAAAAGGGAACATCCAACAATTTGAAATCCCCAATGAATTCAGTGCTTGGAGGGGCACACCTTCCAGGTCAAGACTGCATCCTAAGCCCACTACATCGGGAAATTCTATGGTCCCCAAGAACGGATTGCCATTGCTGCGTGTGCCGTAAACTATTCCGTCAGGCCCTAAGGTCAATTGGGCCCAATACTCACCGAACTCAGCTCCAAGCATGACCATTGAGGCTGCAAAGTCCGCAGCAAGGAGGTCGAACTGACGAAGTGACTGCCCGCCTAAATTTGCCCAATAGAGCACGTTGCTGTTCGGACTGAATTCACAACTGTAGGATTCATTCATGAAATTGGGTCCCAATACTTTCTCCTGTTCAATTTCAATGGCCCCAGTAGTCGCATCGAACGAACCAATTTCAATAACCGCCTCATTTAATAATCCTTCATCTGTCAAGTTGGAATGGACAATAGCAATGCGCTCAGAATTAGGAGCTAATTTCAACGATCCTCTTGCACTTCCGTAGTCTGTTCCAATGGTTCGTCCTTGTCCGGTTTCTGATACTACAGGATCTTGAATGCCGTCACAATTGATTAAGAACGAATAAAAGGTGTTTCCTTCTGCGCCATGCACCACCAGCCAAACATCACGATTGTTGGTGTGCCAAGTGGCGTGAATTTTCTCTTCAATCATTGGCACCAGTTCCTGACTGGCTTGAACCACGCTTCCCAATCCGCCATTGGCCAACATGTCAACCACCGCATATTCCAACCCAGAGTGGTCAAAACTTTGGTAATAATCTACCTGTGCTGGAACCGTGAATACGTAGTAAAACTGTTCTGCTGTATCTCCTGGGAAAGGCACAATGAGTGCATTCTGTGTGGAGCTATCGTTTCCGTGTAACACATTAGACCCCGTCATCAGATTACTGAAACGGTCATACACTCTGACACCATCAGTGTAAAACTGAAGTACGCCTGAGGCAGTGCTAATGGTAGCAGAGCCTTCAGTGGCGTAAAAATCATTTGGCGGACTAACAACCGGGATTCCCGCTTGAAATTCTAGGTGATTTCCAAAGCCGAAAATCCAATTGTTCTCTTGAAATTGGGCGTGACTTGAATGCACGGCCAACGTCATAAAAAAGAGCGTACAAATGATTTGGAAGTTCTTCACGTTGAATAGATGTTCTTACACATTCAAAAGTTGCATTCGAGAATTGCGATATTTGGACTTAATACACCCCAAACAGACATGACCCGCATCTTTATTTCAGTTTCGCTTCTAGTAATGATTTCTTTTTGCAGCATGCAAGTGTTCAAAGTAGAGACTGAGAAGCGCGCGCTGAAGGCTGATTTCGTTGAGCTCAGCCACATCAAGTACGGTCTGTTCAATGTAGACGAATGGAAGATTGTTATTGCTAACATCATTGACAAAAAGGTTCGAGAGTTTGAGGTGACGCCTGCGAATGAAAAAGAGATTCGGAAGAAAACGGAGAACATTCTCAAAGAATTACTTAATCAGGCCGAAGTGTTGATGGAGGAAGAAAACAGCCAGGAAGGGCTCAAGGGCTTCTTTCGGCAAGCGGTTTCA
>Ga0208768_1000250_pt1 | contig 38630 bp, 47 predicted proteins | sample AntAceMetag02UK1_FD_184760 | JGI IMG/M metagenome (GOLD analysis project Ga0208768, IMG submission 184760) | Saline lake microbial communities from Ace Lake, Antarctica - Antarctic Ace Lake Metagenome 02UK1 (SPAdes) (version 2) | ecosystem: Environmental > Aquatic > Non-marine Saline and...
GTGGTAGTAATGCTGGTTCCGCATATATCTTCACACGATCTGGTACTACATGGACACAACAACAAAAAATACAAGCATCTGATATAGAAGCAGGTGATTTCTTTGGATACTCAGTTTCTATATCTGGCGATACAGTAGTCGTTGGTGCGTGGTATGAAGACACTGGTGGTGCTGGTACTGGTGCTGCTTATGTTTTCACCAGATCTGGTACTACATGGACACAGCAACAGAAGATACAAGCATCTGATGCACAAGCAGATGATTGGTTTGGTTGGTCAGTTGCTATATCTGGAGATACAGTAGTTGTTGGCGCATACAATGAAGACACTGGTGCATCTAATGCTGGAGCTGCTTATGTTTTCACCCGCTCTGGAACTACTTGGACAGAACAACAGAAGATACAAGCGTCTGATCCAGAAGCAAATGATCAATTTGGTCAGTCAGTTGCTATATCTGGCGAGACAGTAGTTGTTGGTGCACGATATGAAGACACTGGTGGTTCTAATGCTGGAGCTGCTTATGTTTTCACCCGATCAGGCACCACATGGACACAACAACAAAAAATACAAGCATCTGATATAGAAACAAATGATGAATTTGGGGCATCAGTTTCTATATCTGGAGATACAGTAATTGTTGGTGCTAGACTCGAAGACACTGGTGGTCTCTCTGCTGGAGCTGCTTATGTTTTCACCCGATCAGGTACTACTTGGACAGAACAAGCAAAGATACAAGCATCAGATGCACAAAGAACTGATCAATTTGGCAATTCAGTTGCAATTGATGGTGATACAGTGGTTGTTGCTGCATTTGCTGAAAGCACCGGCGGCGCTAGTGCTGGCGCGGCATATATCTTCACTGCACCATAAATAGATAAAACAGGATAACACAAAATGACATACCCATCATCCCCAGTAAATGATCAAGTGTTCGAACGCTATGGTCGTTCATACATATATTCTACAACCACGGGCGCGTGGGGGTCAGTTGATGTAGTAATTCCTACGGTAGAGGGTTCTGTCGGAGTAGAAGTATATGCAGAACTAGCATCTCTACCAACTACAGACAATTCCGAGGGAGATCAAGCATTCGTATCAGAAAATGGTAGCCTATATGTGTGGGATGGTACACAATGGTCTATATTAAATGCTCCAGCGTTTAGTGGTGTTGGTATTGATTCCCCAACTGGTGCAGCAACATTACCAGCAGGCACAACTGCACAAAGACCAGTGTCGCCTGTTGTTGGTATGGTTCGCTTCAACACGGATTTAAATTACCTTGAGGAGTACCGCTCAGGTCAGTGGCTGGCGGTGTCCGACGTTGTTTCGGCTGATGGCGGAACGATCGCGGTCGCTGGTGGATACAAATACCACACGTTTACATCATCTGGTACTTTTAGTGTCCTGAGTGGTGGCACTGTAGTTGAATATTTAATTGTTGCTGGCGGCGGAAGTCATCGTGCTGGCGGGGCCGTTACTGGCTCAGGTGGCGGAGGCGCTGGAGGGGTGGTAGATTCGTCAATTACAGCAACAGCGCAAACATACCCTATTGTAATTGGCGCTGGTGGTGCTGGCGCAAGCGGCGCTGGAAACGGGTCAAACGGCGATAATTCAACCGCATTTGGGCAAACAGCAATAGGTGGCGGTCGTGGCGCGAGTTACAATGGCTGGGCTGCGGCGTCTGGAGGATCCGGAGGTGGAGGTGGATACGCACCAACCGCAGGCGCTGCTGGCACATCAGGGCAAGGAAATGCAGGAGGCACAGGTATCAATGGTACTACTCGTGTTGGCGGAGGCGGGGGCGGAGCTGGTGGCGCGGGTGGTGATGGCAGTGGTAGCGGCTCTAGTGGTGTTGCGGGCAACGGTGGAGTAGGAATTAACTGGAAATCACTCGGTACTTACTACGCAGGTGGCGGTGCCGGCGGCGCAGCCCCTTGGACTGAAGGCGGGAAAACCGCTGGAACTGGAGGACTAGGTGGCGGTGGTAATGGTGCTAGAGCAAGTTCACAGGTATATCTTGCTGGCGATGCTGGTGCTGCAAACACTGGCGGTGGTGTAGGAGGTGCTTCAGTAAATGGTGGTTCTCAGGATAACCAAGCTGCTGCTAATGGTGGCTCTGGTATTGTAATCATTCGTTACGCAATTTAAAAATTAATAGGAAAATAAAAATGGCACATTTTGCAAAAATAAACAACGGTATCGTAGAGCGAGTAATTGTTGCTGAACCAGAATTTTTTAACACATTCGTGGATACATCTCCAGGTGAATGGATCCAGACATCATATAATACACATGGTGGTCAACACACTCAAGGCGGCACTCCATTGCGTAAGAATTACGCCGGTGTTGGTTATGCATACGATTCTACAAGAGATGCTTTCATTCCACCAAAACCTTATTCATCATGGGTATTAGATGAAGAAACTTGCTTATGGAACGCACCTACTCCATATCCAGACGATGGTAAGGTATATTCATGGGAAGAAGAAGCTTTGTCTTGGATTGAAGTAGAATTTCCAGAAGAGTAACCCGTATAAAGAACTTCATAAAATGTATAAATAGTACTAGTAATAAACACTAGTGCTATTTTATATGGAGTCAGTATGATGGTCGCTCAAAATTTAAAAGTTGTTCTTGCAACTACATTCACATTTTATCTCAAAGCACATAAGTTCCACTGGAATGTTATGGGGTCAGACTTTGCTCAACAACATGAGTTCCTTGGAGATCTGTGGGAAGAAACATTTGCTGCTATCGACCCTATTGCAGAAGCAATTCGCACACTTGGGGAGTTTGCTCCTGGATCACTTTCAGAGTTTATGGAACTATCATATGTCGAAGATAGTGTAGAAGATGTTTCTAATGGTCAGGTAATGTTCTCAACGCTTATTACCGACAATGAATTAGTTATTCAATCGTTAAATGAAGCATACGAAGTCTCAGAGTTAGATAAAACATTTGATGTCAGCGACTTACTTGCTCAAAGAATTAGCGCTCATAAAAAACACGGATGGATGCTGAATTCATTCCTAAGTAAACAACAAGGTTAATTCACATGGCACGCCCTAATTCAAGAGAAACCCTTATCGACTACTGCTTTCGTAGACTAGGTGCTCCGGTCATCGAGATCAACGTTGATGAAGATCAGGTAGAAGATCGCATTGACGATGCGATGCAGTTCTATCAAGAGTACCACAGTGATGCAGTAGCAAAGGTATACCTTAAACACCAAATAACTACGATGGACAAAGAGAATGGATGGATTCCAGTTACAGATTCTACTATCTATGTAACTCGTATTCTGCCTGTTGCAAGCGCATTGTCATCAAGTAGTATGTTTAGCGCCAAGTACCAGATGTACCTGAACGACTTATATAACTTGAACTACATGGGTTCTATGACAAACTATGTGCAAACGATGCAGTACATGTCTATGATCGATACTGTAATATCCGGTTCTGGTATGGAGATCACCTCTTTTAATAGAAACGCAAATAGATTGTTCCTACGCATAGACTGGAACGAAATTGAAGTTGGTGAGTATATTGTAGTGGAAGGTTATCAAATTATAGAACCCGCTTTGTTCTCAGATGTATATGATGACATGTTTCTAAAAAAATATGCAACAGCACTTATCAAACAACAGTGGGGAACTAACTTAATCAAGTTCGACGGAATGCAACTTCCAGGCGGGGTTACCATCAATGCTCGTCAAATATTTGATGATGCTACCACAGAGATAGAACAAATTAGAGAGCAGATGCAGCTTAGTTACGAAACGCCTCCAATGTTCTTTGTTGGTTAAGGAGACCCAATGCCAACAAGTGTTTATTTTGGTAATGGAACTAAAAGTGAGCAGTCACTATATGAAGACATTGTAGTAGAGTCGTTGAAGATTTATGGGAACGATGTTACATATGTTCCCAGAAGATCAGTCCGTGATAATATTTTAAACGATGTAACATCTGGATTCTACGACTCGTATGCGGTTGAGATGTATATTGAGAACAATGGTGGTTTCGAGGGAGACCAAACTTTGATGTCTAAGTTTGGTCTGGAGATACGCGACCAAGCAACATTCATTGTTGCTAGAAGAAGTTGGGAACGCTTTGTTGGAATTTTCAATAACGAGGTTAATAGTATTCGCCCACTTGAAGGCGATATTATTTACTATCCACTATCTAAATCGTTCTTTGAAATTAAATTCGTAGAACATCAGCAACCGTTTTATCAACTGAATAACCTCGTGGTATTCAAACTGCAATGTGAATTGTTTGAATACAGTAATGAGATCTTTGACACAGGAAATCCTGACGTCGATGCTGTTCAAACATATAGTGCAGTATCAACAGTTATTAGAGTCGCGTTACCATATGATGATTCGGAACTTCTCGTGGGTGAGCAAATAGTTCAAGGCGTTGCAGACGGAATCTTTATAAATGCTGAAATCACCAATGTAGTTGTTGACAGTGAGGATCCTGCCAAGAGAATCGTTTGGTTAAGTAATATAACTTCTAGCGATGGTGAATGGCACGATATACTGAATAACTTTAGAATAGTTGGTCAGGCAAGTTTATCTAGTTGGTTGATTGATAGAATATATGATATTAATGATACTGACGTGAACTTTACATTCCCACAGAACTCTGCTCAAAACCAAGAATTCGAAATAGAAGCGGATGGTATCATGGACTTCAGTGAGGTTAACCCGTTTGGTGATCCAAACGACGGAAGATACTTTAGTATACCAGATAATATAGAATCTAATTCTATATCTGGAGCATTTACAGTTAACTCTACAAGTATCACAGTAGATAGCGTCCTGATAACATCAGACAAAACAATTTTTTAAGGATATATAATGGCTAAACAAACTATATTTACCGGAAGTGTTTCTAACGACGGCACTGGAGACCTATTGCGAGACGCATTTATTAAAGTTAACCAAAACTTCGACGAACTGTATGTAGAAAATTCTGGTGCTCATGATAGGTTCAATGTAGCATATGGTGGAATTAATTCTGTTCAAGCACTTGTTGATACGGTATTTTCATATAACTCAGTTCCGATAGAAGTATCTATTACAGTGACGAGCGAAATATTCCCTAGATGCGAAGTTAGGTTAGCGGCGCCTCAAATTATTTTGGATGGTGTAACGAACGGACCCGTTATCATCCAACGAGTAATCGGCGCGACAATTACAAACCTGCATGCTGTATCAGTTTCTAACATTGATAATAATTATCATGTAGTAATAGAAGATGAACATAATCAAGAGGCAGGGGTTGAAGTTACATATAGACTTTATAATGGAACTTCAGTTGAACATGGTGGAACTATATACTTCCCAACTACATATGGATTTCAATTCGGATGTAAGGAAGTATAATGGTCGGAGAATATTTCTACCACTCATCTATTCGTAGGTTTGTAGCAGTATTTGGTTCTCTGTTTAACGACATCAAGGTTATTCATCAGAACGGTGCTCAACAGCGTGTACCTCTTTCATATGGGCCCAAGGATAAATTCCTTGCTAGGTTAGATGAACAAGTAGACTTAGAAGCACCAAAGGTTGCTATTAAATTACCTCGTATGTCGTTTGAAATATTAAACATGACATATGACACACAATCTAAATTGAATAGGAATAATAGAATCATTGTCGACGAAAGTGTATTATATACATATGCTCCATATAATATATCAATGTCGTTGAGTATTATGGCTAAAACTCAAGACGATGCGCTTCAGATTATAGAACAGATCATTCCGTATTTTCAACCAGAATATACGGTTACTATTAAAGAAGGTGTCTCTGACTTATTGAAAACAGATATACCTATTACACTAAATAGTATTGACATGACCGAAGATTATGAGGGTGACTTCATGAATAGGCGTGCTATAATATACACACTTTCGTTTGACGCGAAAGTGCGTTTCTACGGTCCTGTTTTGAGAACAGGAGTCATTAAGAAAGTTTCTGTTAGAACTATCGATACAGAAAATACAAATAATCGCTATATGAGGCAAACTACTGCGGTTTCACCCAGTAGCGCTCAAGCTTCAGAAGATTATGAAATTATAGAAGACACCAACTACCTTGATGTATCTTATGTATTATCATTAAGACTGTTTCCTGGAACTTATGGCGGTAACTTGGTTAATTATGTTGCTGGGGAAACCGTAACTGGGGCCAATTCTAAGATTAAAGCAAAGGTGTTATCATGGAACCCAATATCTGAAGTTATCAACTTAGTCGATTTTGATGGAACTGAGTTTTATATCAACGAAACATTATTAGGTTCTACTACTAACGCAGCTAGGTTGATTGAACAATTTATATAAATCGGAATATATTATGAGTGAAAAATCAAGCAAGTTATTAGAGGGATTGAGTAAAAACATTCCCGCTGAGGTTGTACAACGCAATGTAGTAGTTGCTCCTCCAAAGGAAGACACTTCTATACAAGAACTAGATGCAGACTATGAGTTCTCGCGTGAAAAATATAAAGATCTTGTTGATAAAGGTACTCTAGCAATAGACAGTATGATGGAACTTGCTTTACAAAGCGATCACCCCCGAGCGTTTGAAGTTCTTGGTGGTATGCTTAAACACGTTTCCGACATGACTGATAAACTAATGGTGCTGCATAACAATGTAGAGAAGATTAAAACCGTTAAAGAACAAAACAGTAATACTCCGCAAGTTACATCATCAGGTGGATCAGTTACAAATAATGTATTTGTTGGTTCTACTACAGATCTACAACGGTTTATTATTGCCCAGCAGAAACAAAATGTAATAGACGCAGATACGATAGAGGATTAACATTGCAGGTCACTAATAATCATTATGGATACCTCGGAAACCCTAACGTCAAACGCGATGGAGTAGAACAACAGTTTACCCAACATGAGTTGTCAGAGTATATTCGTTGTATGAACGATCCAACATACTTTGCGTGTAAGTACATCAAGGTGATCAACTTGGACAAGGGTTTGGTTGACTTTGATTTGTATCCGTACCAAGAGAAGATGTTTAACCACTTCAACAAGAATAGGTTTTCTATCATTCTTGCTTGTCGACAGAGTGGAAAGTCTATCAGTTCTGTGGTGTATCTCCTATGGCATGCTATATTCAAACCAGAACAAACAATTGCGGTCTTAGCAAACAAGGGGTCTACTTCTCAAGAAATGCTTTCTAGGGTAACACTAGCATTAGAGAACCTCCCGTTCTTCCTTCAGCCAGGTTGTAAAGCACTGAACAAGAGGTCTATTGAGTTTAGTAATAACTCTAGGATTGTTGCTGCAGCGACCTCCGGTTCATCGATTCGTGGAATGTCGGTCAACTTATTGTTTTTAGATGAGTTTGCTTTCGTTGAAAATGATACAGCCTTCTACACCTCGACATATCCAGTTGTATCATCTGGTAAAACTACGCGAGTTATTATTACATCTACTGCGAATGGTATTGGTAACCAGTTCCACAAATTGTATGAAGGTGCTGTGCAAGGAACTAATGAGTTTAAATCTTTTCGTGTAGATTGGTGGGATGTTCCTGGTCGTGATGAAGAATGGAAGCGTCAGACTATCGCAAATACTTCAGAGTTGCAGTTTGCCCAAGAATTTGGAAATACTTTCGCTGGTAACGGCAATACATTAATTTCTGCAGACTGTTTACTTTCATTAAAAGCACATACTGCGATACTTCAGCAAGCGGGCGTTAATGTATACGACAAACCAGAACAGGATCATCAATACCTAATGTTTGTAGACGTATCAAAGGGTCGTGGGCAAGATTATTCTACCTTCAATGTTATTGACATTACTGCAAGACCGTTTAAGCAAGTCGCAACATTTCGCGACAATATGATATCACCCCTACTTTTTCCAGATGTAATTTATAAATGGGCAAACTATTATAACAAGACATTTGTTGTAATAGAGAACAACGACCAAGGTTCTGTTGTATGTAATGGGTTGTATTATGACCTAGAGTATGAAGAAACATTCATGTCCTCAGTAGTAAGGGCGGGTGACATTGGGGTTACTATGAACAAGAAGATCAAGCGCATAGGATGTTCTAACATTAAAGACTTGGTTGAGCAAGGTAAACTACACATAGTTGATCCAGAAACTATTATAGAAATGTCTACATTTGTTGCGAAGGGTAGTTCATACGAAGCAGATGGAAATGGCCATGATGACTTGATGATGAACTTAGTTTTATTTGGTTGGTATGCAACAACGCAGATGTTCTTAGACGAGACGGATATTAATGTAAGAGAATTGTTGTTTGCTGAGAAGATGAAAGCAATTGAAGATCAATTACTACCGTTTGGTATTATACACAATCATAACCCTGAAGACGATGTAGAGGTAGAAATAGTTAATGGTGATAGATGGGTAACTGAGCCTGGTGGGACATTCGGACACTAACTAATTGTATAAATATGTAAAAGTATAAATATAAGTAGTGATGAACAAAACCGTATAATGATTACTCATAATTATCTTTTGCAAAAGGAAAATAAGCCATGGCATTTCAAGTATCTCCAGGCGTTCAAGTTAAAGAAATCGACTTAACTAACGTCGTACCAGCAGTATCTACCTCAATTGGTGGAACAGTTGGTGCATTCAATTGGGGTCCGGTCGAAGAAATCAGAACAGTTGGTTCTGAGAAAGAACTAGCGTCTATCTTCGGAACCCTCGACATAAACACATTCCCATATTTTTTAACAGCAGCATCTTTCTTGAAGTACGGCAACGCACTTAAAGTAGTTAGAGCAGAGTCTGATCACCTAAACGCAACTACTAACGGCACTGGCGTATTAGTTAAAAATATGGACCACTACGATGACGTGACTAAGACTGGTTACGGTGCATGGGCTGCAAAATATCCAGGCACATTGGGCAATTCTTTAAAGGTTGAAATTTGTCCTGCTGACGCAACTGCATGGGCAGCATTCGAACATGCTGGTTTATTTGACCAACGCCCAGATACATCTACATACGCATCTACACTATCGTCTTCTAATGACGAAATGCATGTCGTAGTTATCGATGAAGACGGCGCATGGACAGGCACTCCTGGTACAGTGTTAGAGAAGTTTGCCCTAGTTTCCCAAGCATCTGATGCTAGAAGTTCTGATGGAACTTCAAGTTACTATGTTGACGTCATCAACGGAAGTTCACAGTATATTTGGTTTATGGATCATTCAAGTGCATTGACAACTGCAGGCGATGCTGCTTCAGATACTTCTACTTTCGTAACAGGTACTTCTGTAATTTCTAACAGTTTATCTGGTGCTATCGATGATAATACACCGACAGTTGGCGAAATATACACTGCGTTTGAACAATTTGCTGATGCAGAAACTGTTGATGTAAACTTGTTAATTGCCGGACCAACACCTTCTGGTCAAGATGGCGTGACTCTGGTAAATAATCTAATCGCGCTTGCAGAAGCTCGTAAAGATGTGTTATTGTTCGTATCTCCTCCTATCGCAAGCACAGTAGGAACATTAACTCCTGCTAACGATGTTACAGTTTTTGCTGATCAATTAATATCAACTTCTTATGCAGTGATCGACTCGACTGCACTTAAAGTATACGATAAGTACAAAGATGTATACCGTTGGATTCCTGCGTGTGGTCATACTGCTGGTCTGTGTGCTAAGACAGATGCTCAAGCAGATGCATGGTTCTCTCCTGCTGGATATAACCGTGGGCAATTGCTCGGGGTGACTAAGGTTGCGTTCAACCCTAAGAAAGCAGACCGCGACACACTATACAAAGCGCGTATTAACCCAATTGTGTCTTTCCCAGGAGAAGGAACTATCCTATTCGGCGACAAGACAATGTTGAGCAAGCCAAGTGCGTTTGATAGAATCAATGTGCGTAGACTGTTTATCATCCTGGAAAAGGCAATTGCCACAGCATCTAAGTACCAATTGTTTGAATTCAACGATGAGTTCACTCGTGCGATGTTCAGGAACATGGTAGAACCATTCTTGCGTGATATCAAGGGTCGTCGTGGTATTACTGACTTTAGAGTCGTATGTGATACTACAAACAACACAGGTCAAGTTATCGATAGAAACGAGTTTGTTGCAGACATCTACATCAAACCTGCGCGTTCTATCAACTTTATCTCGTTGAATTTCATTGCTACTCGAACTGGCGTAGATTTCGCCGAGATCGTTGGCGCTTAATAGTATTATAGGAGTAAATAAAAATGGCAACTTTAGGCGTAGATGATTTCAAAGCTAAATTAATTGGCGGCGGAGCAAGACCTAACCTTTTCAAAGCAACTTTAAACTTTCCAGCATACGCTGGTGGTAATGTTGAATTAACATCGTTCATGTGTAAGGCAGCACAACTACCAGGATCTATAATCGCTCCGGTTGTAGTTCCTTTTAGAGGTAGACAGGTTCAGATCGCGGGAGATCGCACATTCGAACCTTGGTCAGTTACTATCATTAACGATAGTGGTATGGAAGTCCGCAATGCAATGGAGCGTTGGATGAATGGTATTAATTCTCACTCCCAGAATACCGGTCTCGCAAACCCATTGGATTATGTCGCGGACATGTCGGTAGAGCAGTTGAATAAGGCTGGCGATACCACTAAGACATACAACTTCCGCAGTGTATGGCCTTCAAACATCTCTGCAATCGAACTTTCTTACGAAAGTAATGATCAGATTGAAGAGTTCACTGTTGAATTCCAAGTTACATACTGGGAGTCTAATACAACCAGCTAAAAATGTTGTATAAGTAAATACATGGGGTTGGGAGAAATCCCTCCCCATTTTTATTGAATATGAGATATCAGGAAAAATTATGGAACTATTTGGTTTTCAAATAAAGCGTAAGTCCGAAGAAGCGGAAGAAGCAAAGAAAGTATCGTTTGTCCCTAAAGAGACTGATGATGGTGCAGGTGTAGTCACATCTGGTGGTTACTATGGTTCTTATGTTGATATTGATGGAACTTCTAGTAGAAGTGATGCTGAACTAATTCTAAAATATAGACAAATTGTCGAGCACTCAGAATGTGATTCTGCCGTGGAAGACATTGTTAACGAATCAATTATATCTGATGAAGATTCTACTCCAGTGGACATTATCACAGATGATCTAGAGCAACCAGATAAAGTTAAAAAACTTATTAAAGATTCATTTGATGAGGTGTCATCATTACTGAACTTTAATAGCTCTGGCCATGAGATTTTCCGTAAGTGGTATGTTGATGGTAGATTGTACTACCACATGATCATTGACGAGAAGTCGCCAAAGAAAGGTATCCTGGAACTACGACCAGTCGAACCTACAAAAATTCGCAAAGTGCGTGAAATAAAAAAAGATAAAAAAGACCTTGCTACTGGTAATAATTTAATTGGTGGTGTAGAAGAATACTTCATCTACCAAGACCAAGCACTAGGTAAGAGTAATCAGGGGTTGAAGATTAGCAAAGATGCTATCTGTTATGTAACAAGTGGATTACTAGATTCTAGCAGAAAACGGGTACTGTCGCACCTACACAAAGCACTTAAACCAGTTAACCAGTTGCGCATGATGGAAGACTCGTTGGTTATTTACCGACTATCAAGAGCACCCGAGCGCAGGATTTTTTATATTGACGTGGGTAACTTACCAAAGGGTAAGGCAGAAGAATATCTACGATCGGTTATGGCACAGTACAAGAACAAACTTGTATACGATGCAAACACTGGTGAGATCAAGGACGATCGTAAACACATGTCTATGCTAGAAGACTTCTGGCTGCCGCGGCGCGAAGGCGGTAGAGGCACAGAGATCACCACTCTCCCAGGCGGTGAGAACTTGGGTCAGATTGATGATATTATATTCTTTCAAAAGAAACTATATAAATCATTGAATGTACCCACAAACCGTTTAGAGTCAGAAGGGTCATTCTCTTTGGGTAGATCTAGCGAGATTAGTCGCGATGAGTTGAAATTTCAGAAGTTTATTGATAGACTACGCAAGCGCTTCTCGCAATTGTTTATGGAGTTGTTGCGTACACAGTTGATTCTAAAGGGTGTTATCAATAAAGAAGACTGGGACGAAATTAAAGAGCAGATCACAGTAGACTTCTTAAAAGATAACCATTTTACTGAACTGAAAGAATCTGAAATGTTGCGCGAACGCCTAAACACGCTGCAACAGATGGAAAACTATATTGGCACATACTTCTCCCGTGAATGGGTTAAGAAAAATATTCTTCGCATGAATGATGATGATATTAAGGCAATGGATGAGCAGATGGCAGAAGAGAAAGATAATGAGGATCCGGAGGAAGTTGACATGGGTCAATCAGAAACTCCTCCAGAACCTAACGCACCTGATGCAGAAGAAGTTAATCTTGACCGATAAGTCAAGATTTCAATTTGTATAAATATAATTACAGTAAAGTATATTGGAGATTACATTATGAGTAACGAAAACATTAGAGCAATGATTGATGCACTTGCAGATCAAGATTACTCTACGGCAAAAACAGAATTCGATTCTGCATTGTCTAGTAGAATGTCAGATGCAATTGAAGATCGTCGTATTGAGATCGCATCTCAGGTATATAACAATGCTACCGAAGAAATCGCATTAGATGGCGATGAAGTAGCAGAAGAATAAATAAAAGGTATATATGAAACTCATTACAGAGCATATCGATAAGAAGTTAGCAGTGCTTACAGAAGCCAAGAAGGACGGAACTAAGGGTTACGTCATTGAAGGCATTTTCATGCAAGCAGAAAAAGCTAACCGAAATGGTCGTGTATATGAGAAGCGCATCATGGAAGGTGCAGTAAATAAATATATAACCGATCAAGTTAAAACAGGACGTGCTGTTGGTGAGTTAAATCACCCAGAAGGTCCTACAATTAACTTAGATAAAGTTTCGCACCGCATCACAGACCTTCGTTTTGAAGGAAATGATGTAGTAGGAAAGGCATCCATTCTTAATACTCCTATGGGTAAGATCGTACAAGGTCTTCTTGAAGGTGGTGTTCAGTTGGGTGTCTCAAGTCGTGGTATGGGTAGTCTAGTGGAAAAGAATGGCGTCATGTACGTCCAGGATGACTTTATGTTGTCCACTGTTGATATTGTGCAAGATCCTTCCGCTCATGAAGCATTTGTTAATGGAATCATGGAAGGTGTCGAGTGGATATGGGAAAACGGTATGTTAAAACCACAGCAAATTGAAAAATATGAGACAGAAATTAAGAGTGCATCAAGTGCTAAGCTTTCCGAAGCAAAGTTACAGGTGTTCCAAGATTTCCTCTCAAAACTTTAACCTTATAGGAGTATGCTAATGTCAGAGAAACAAAAGGGTCAAAAACTTGACCTAGTCGCTGAAGACATTAATGTTGAAGAACTCCAGGATGAGCAAATTGTGGAGGACGTTGAAGTTTCTGATGAGGAAACTGTAGACGCCGAAACTAATGCTGAACTGGATGAAGCAGCAGATGCTGAAAAAGAAGTTAATGGTGATAAAGCAAACGACGAGACAATTGCTTCTATAAAGAAGTCTGCCTCTAAGAAAGCTGTCGCACCTAAGACCAAAGCAGGTCTAATTAACGCATCTTACAAAGCAATGTCACAGATGACCAAAGAAGAATTATCTTCAATCTATGACACATTGGTGAATGTCCAAGAAGAATCCGAAGAAGTTTCTGAAGATGCGATTGCTGAACAAGCAGTTGTAGAAGAAGATACCCAAGTAGAAATCAAAGTCGACTTTAAAGAAGACTTGAACGCACTTGTTTCTGAAGATACTAACCTTTCAGAAGAATTTAAAGACCGTGCAGCTATCATTTTTGAAGCAGCTGTTAAGTCTAAATTATCTGAAGAGATCGACCGTTTGGAAGAGCAGTACACAACTGAACTTTCAGAAGAAGTAGAACAAGTTAAAACTGACTTGGTCGAAAAGGTTGATGGATATCTATCATATGTTGTAGAACAGTGGATGGAAGAAAACAAAGTTGCTGTTGAGAGCGGTCTTCGTGCCGAAATCGCAGAGTCTTTCATCACCGGACTGAAAGGTCTATTCGAACAACATTATGTTGAAGTGCCAGATACTAAGTATGACTTAGTCGATGACCTCGCAACTAAAGTTGATGAACTAGAAGAACAGTTGACAAAGTCTGTCGAAGACAATATTAAGTTGTCTGAGCAAGTATCAGGTTTACGCCGTGAACAGATTATCGCAGAAGCGACATCTGGAATGGTTGAAACAGATGCTGCTAAATTGTCGAACCTAGTTGAAAGTATCGACTTCGAAAGCGAGAAAACATTCTCTAAGAAAGTTTCCGTTATCAAAGAATCATACTTTAAAGCAACTAAGTCAGCAATGATCGACGAATCAACCGAAATCGCTACTGATGAAAAAGGTACACTGTTGGAGTCTTCTCCCGCAATGGGCCGTTACCTCACAGCACTTTCAAGAACTACCAAATAATCACATAGGAGAACTATAAATGTTCAACGCAGAAAAATTACAAGAAAAGTGGGCTCCAGTAATCGAGCACGCAGAACTTCCAGAAATCAAAGACGGCTACCGCAAGGCAGTTCTTGCTTTGGTATTGGAAAACCAAGAAAAAGCAATGCGCGAAGAGCGCGGTCATCAGTCATACCAGTTGAACGAAGCAGCTCCTGCTAACGCAACTGGCGCTGGTGTTGACAACTGGGATCCAATCTTGATCTCTTTGGTTCGTCGTGCTATGCCTAACCTTATCGCATACGACATCGCTGGTGTTCAGCCAATGAGTGGTCCTACTGGCTTGATCTTCGCAATGAAGAGCAAGTACACAGCCCAATCTGGTGCAGAAGCAATGTTTGACGAAGCAAATACCGCTTTCTCTGGCGCAGGTACACAAGGTGGTGAGTCTTCATCATTGGTTGGTGCTGATACTAACACCGATGATGTTGCAGATCCGTTTGCAGTAGGTAACGCAATGGCTACCGCCGCTGGCGAAGCATTGGGTGATGGTTCTACTGACTTTGCTCAGATGGCATTCAGCATCGAAAAAGCAACCGTGACTGCAAAGACACGTGCTTTGAAGGCAGAATACACTATGGAACTGGCTCAAGACTTGAAGGCAGTGCATGGTCTGGACGCTGAAAGCGAATTGGCAAACATTCTGTCCGCAGAAATTCTTGCTGAAATCAACCGCGAAGTTATTCGTAAGATCAACGTTAAAGCAAAATTGGGTGCTCAGCAGTCAAACACTGCTACCAAAGGTATTTTCAACCTGTCTACAGATGCCGATGGCCGCTGGTCAGTTGAGAAGTACAAGGGTCTGTTGATGCAAATCGAACGCGAAGCGAACGTTATTGCTAAAGAAACCCGTCGTGGTAAGGGTAACTTCATCCTAGTTTCTAGCGATGTTGCTTCTGCCCTAGTTGCTGCTGGTATGTTGGATTACACTCCTGCATTGTCAACCAACTTGCAAGTTGATGACACAGGCAATACTTTTGCTGGTCTGTTGAATGGTCGCACTAAGGTGTATATCGATCCATACGCAACTACTGACTACGTTACCGTTGGTTACCGTGGAACTTCTGCATACGATGCAGGTTTGTTCTACTGCCCATACGTGCCGTTGACAATGGTTCGTGCCGTTGGTGAGAACAGCTTCCAACCAAAAATTGGTTTCAAGACTCGTTACGGTATGGTTGCTAACCCATTCGTGGGTGCTGCTCCTGCAAGCGACGAAGGTGCTAACCGCGCTAACCAATACTACCGCATCTTCCGTGTAGACGGTTTGATGGAAACTGCTTAAATTTTAAGTAGTTAGGTAATATGAAAAGGACCCTTCGGGGTCCTTTTTTTATTGTGTATAAATAATGTCATATACAAATATTAATGGAGACCATGCACAATGGCACTAGATACAAACATCAACCTATTAAGTCCCACTGGGTTTAAGATGATATTTTCGCGAGCTGACCTCAAAGGGTTAGAATTTTACCTACAGGCAGTAGACTTGCCTACAGTATCGGTTGGAGAAGCGAACTTATCTACTCCTAAGTTGAACATTATGCTTGGTGGTGATAAGTTGATGTTTGATCCGTTTACTGCATCTATTCTATCAGATGAAAAGATGGACAACTTTGCATCCATATACAAGTGGTTGCAAGATACAGTCAACATTGATGACCCAAGCTCGCTAGTATGCGACGCGTCGTTGGTCATATTAAATAGTTCAAACAACCAGACCAGGACTATTGAGTTTAAGAACTGTTATCCAAACAGCATGTCAGGTATTGCTTTTGATGTTGGTGCTACAGAGGTACAGTACGCATCATTTTCGGTAACTTTTCGATACGACTACTATGTTGTTACTCCAGAGTTTGATACAGAAAAGTTCATGCGAATTCCAGTGTCTTTACCAGTAACCTAAATAGTGGTATAATGTAATTTTTGAACGAGGTTTTATAATATGATTAATATTGAAGATATTTTAGAGATGTGGAAAAAAGACACAGAGATCAACGACTTTGATCTCTCCGAGTCTTCTAGGGATACTGCAAAACTACACTCCAAGTATCTGGAGTTACTCACTACATCTAAACTGTTACTTAAGCGTAAAGATATGCAACAGAGTATCCTTCTACGCGATAAGTGGTTATACTACACTGGTGTGATGAGTAAGCAAGAGATGGATGATCGTGGATGGGATTACGATCCATTCAAAGGTGCGCGTAAACCACTAAAGACAGACCTACACTACTTCTACGAAGCAGATCCAGAACTACAAAAGTCACAAGCAACTATTGACTATATAAAGTCAACGATAGAAACTTTAGAATCTATTATGACTAATTTAGTTTGGCGTCATCAGACCATCAAGAATATGATTGATTGGAAGAAATTTACTTCCGGAGGTTAACACCTCAATATAATAGGGATACTGCCATGTCGACAGAAAAAATAATCGTCAAGAAAAAGAACGAAGTATTCCTTCAAGTTATATGCGAGCCAGGCACGGCAAGAGAGTTGTCTGACTTCTTTTGTTTCTTTGTTCCTAACTACAAGTTCACTCCTGCGTATAAGAACAAAATCTGGGACGGAAAAATACGACTGTACAACCAGTTAACAAAGGAACTCTATGCAGGTTTGTTACCATACATTAAAGAGTTTGCTGAGGTGCGTCAACTAGATATTGAGTATGAAAACAGTGACTACTACGGTATGCCTGAAGTTACAGAGTATATTGATAGAGATGCGTTAGAAGAGTTTATCAAGACTCTAAACCTACACTCTAAGGATAAAGCAATTGCTCCGAGAGATTATCAGGTTAACGCAATTATGCATGCCAGTGAGCGCAATCGTGCTTTATTATTATCGCCAACGGCAAGTGGTAAGTCCCTGATTATTTACATTCTAACTAGGTTGTATCTGGATAGTGATCCTAAACAAAAGGCATTGATCATCGTACCAACTACTTCATTAGTAGAACAAATGACATCAGACTTCTTGGACTATAGTTCATACGATGATACCTTTGGTGTAGATGATGTACATAAGATCTATTCTGGTAAAGAAAAAATCACTACTGCTAAAGTTGTTATAACTACTTGGCAATCTATCTACAAGATGCAGAGTCCTTGGTTTGAGCAGTTTGGTTTTGTTGTTGGTGACGAGGCACACACATTTAAAGCAAAGTCGTTAACATCAATCCTAGAAAAGATGCGAGACTGTAAATACCGTTTTGGCACTACTGGCACATTAGACGGGACTCAGACTCATAGGTTGGTATTAGAGGGTTTGTTCGGTCAAGTGTTTAAAGTAACCACTACCCGCGAACTAATAGATTCAAAGGATCTTGCTGATCTGAAGGTTACTGTATTATTGTTGAAGTACAGCGAAGCGGTAAGAAAATCACTAAATAAAGTTAAATATAATGAAGAATTGGATTATATCATAGGTAACGTTGCAAGGAATCGTTTTATACGCAACTTAGCAATGTCGCAAGATGGAAATACATTAGTGTTGTTTCAATTTGTTGAGAAGCATGGTATTCCTATCTACGATTCTATAAAAAATAAGGTAGAGTCTATACCTGGATCTCAACGCAAAGTATTCTTTGTATCTGGAGGCACAGATGTCGACACTAGGGAAAATATTAGGGCTATTACGGAAAAAGAGTCCGATGCTATTATCGTGGCTTCAAGCGGTACTTTCTCAACTGGCATTAACATTCGTAATCTACATAATATTGTTTTTGCTTCGCCTTCTAAGTCGCAAATAAAGATCCTACAATCTATCGGTCGAGGTTTGCGTAAATCAGATAACGATGCATCAACAAAGGTGTTTGACCTTGCTGATGATTTGCACTGGAAGACTCGTAAAAATTATACACTAGAACATGCTGCGGAAAGAATAAAGATCTACACCAAAGAGAAGTTTGATTATAAAATTATAGAGGTAGATATTAAAGATGACTAATGATTTGCAAGAGTACATTGAACAACTTGAGATACAAGAGTTCAGGTTGGTGTCGGGAGAGCATGTGGTTGCAGAAATCATTGATGAGTCTGACGACACATACTCTGTTAAAGACCCCATTCTAGTTGAACGTATAAGTAATATGCAAACATTCAGTGAATGGTTCCCGTACAGTGACAATACTTACTTTGGCATCGACAAGGATCATATCATAGGTTGCAGTGCTGTAGACTTTCACACTAAGATTATGTTCTGTAGGTTAATCACTACAAATAACCTCAAGAAAGAACTATCCACTACAGGTGAATATGATAGTAGTGAGGTTGAAATGCTTGAACAACTAACTGCGTTAGCAGGTATGGTAGATGGTCATGATCCAGTAATTGATAATAACAATGATTGGTCAGATGATGTTGATACCAATGTGGTTCATTAATTAATAGTAGCTACTACCCTGCTGGACCAATGAATATTATAACACAGAAATAGAATTCTGACAAGTATTATTTTGCTATTGCCATAAATTAGTTTTTATGGTATAATGATCATATCTTAACAAGACTAAGATGTAACATTAATTAAATAGGGAATAATCTATATGACCCAAGATAAAACAAAAAGACCTCATTATGTGAGTAACAAAGTATTCTCCCAAGCAGTGGTGGACTATGTAACTCTAGTTCGCGCAGCAGAGAAAGATAATCTACCCGTTCCAGTTGTACCAAAGTACATCGGTGAATGTTTTCTGAAGATCTGTGAAGGGTTGTCTACTAAGATTAACTTTAATCGTTATACTTATCGTGAAGAAATGGTTATGGATGCAGTTGAAAATTGCTTAAAGGCGATTATGAACTACAACATCGACACCGCAACACGCACTGGCTCACCCAATGCGTTCTCATACTTTACGCAAATTGCATTCTATGCATTCCTACGCAGAATTGCTAAAGAGAAGAAGCAACAAGACATCAAGTGGAAATATCTCGACTCGGCAGATATTGAACAGTTCATGCACTACGACTCTAATGAACTTGGACAAATGCATACCAGTGAACGACAGTTTATCGACTACTTGAAAGACCGCATTGATAAAGTGCGCACTCAAGATGCAAAGGTAAAGGAATTGGTCAAGAAAGATAAAGTTTCTAAAAAAAGCAATTTAGAACTGTTTATGGGTGAGGTGTTCGGTGAGTAATATACTCGTTGTAGGCAAAGGGTTTGTCGGTGATGCTGTTGGATTCACATTGAGTAAATTTCATATAGTACACTATCATGATCCGGATAAAGGCGATCATTACGATATGGATCACTTGAATGATTTAGATGGAGTTGTGTTATGTTTACCAACGCCATCTCATGAGGATGGTGCATGTGATGATTCCCTTGTTATCGATTATTATGAAACTATACGGGTAGTACGCAAAGAATTACCTATATTAATCAAATCTACTACCAGCATCAAAACTCTCAACATGTTGCAATGTGAATGCGATCAATATCTAACATTCTCTCCAGAATTCTTAGTTGCATCCAGAGCTAGAGAAGATATGGTAAATGCACCATTTTATATCTATTCTTCAGTTAATCCGAATACATCCCAATTTTGGTCTGATATTTTTCTGAACTGTGTGAAGAATGGTACGAACACTGTATTCTGTAATAGCATGGTAGAAGCGGGATTTGTTAAATATGCGATTAATTCGTTCCTCGCAACCAAAGTTACTTTCATGAATGAGTTGTATAACTTATTTTCATCTTATACTAACGGTATGGGAAATTTCAACGAAGTGGTTGAAATGATGTCGATGGATCATAGAATCGGATCTAGTCATATGCAAGTACCTGGACCAGACGGTAAGTTTGGCTGGGGTGGAGCATGTTTTCCAAAAGATACTTTAGAGTTTGTTCAGTTTGGTCAGGACACATGTGAACCATTGAATGTATTAGAATCTGCACGAACAGCAAATCGGTCACATAGGAATAATGCATAATGATATCATCTAACATACTCATGACGGGTTCTGATGGTTATATTGGTTCACACCTAAAACCATATCTAGAAAATAAGGGATATACAGTTACTCCATATCAAGGAGATATCTGCGATTTTGATATAGATGTAGACGACTTTCCAGATATGATTATTCACCTTGCTGCGTTGACTGGGGTACGCAAGTCATTTGATAACGCCGAAGAATATGGCAGAGTTAATATAGAAGGAACTCGCGCAGTGTTTTCCGTTGCCAAGGAACACTTTATCCCCACTCTATTCGCTTCTTCATCCAATGCGCTTGAGGTGACTAATCCATATGCTGAGACTAAGTTTATAAATGAGCAAGATCGTATACCAAACTCGGTAGGGTTCCGCCCTCATACAGTGTATCCAGGTAGACCAGACATGTTGTATCAACGTTTGCTGAAGGGGGAAGTTGATTATATTAACGAGGGGCACTACAGAGATTTTACCCATATAGATGATTTGTGCTCTGCGCTATTTACATTAGTGGAAAACTATGATATAATGGCTGGTAAGGTAGTTGACATTGGTTCTGGTAAAGCAGTTCCCGTTAAAGAAGTGGCATCTGCAATGGGTTACACTGGTGCATATTCTAATGACCCAACTCCTCATGAACGAGCATACACTCATGCAAACATCGAACCCTTGACCGAACTAGGTTGGAAACCAGAAAAATACATACTAAATGAAATTCGTAATTCTTAACGACACGCATTCAGGCGCTCGCAACAACTCAGAAATCTTTATCAACTATCAGGAAGATTTCTACACCAATGTATTTTTCCCTTACATGAAAACGCATGGTATCACGCATATCGTGCATCTGGGAGACTACTACGAGCATCGCAAGTTTGTGAACTTCAAAGCGCTACAAGCAAACCGTAAACACTTTCTACAAAAGTTGGTTGACAACGGTATGACGATGGATATTATTCCAGGCAATCATGATGTTGTATATAAGAATACCAACGAACTGTGTTCACTCAAAGAGTTGATGGGTCATTACATGAACAACGTCAACATTGTGATGAAGCCCACTGTTATGGACTATGATGGTTTGAAGTTTGGTTTGATTCCATGGATTAATAACGAAAACTATGCCGAGACCATGAAGTTTGTTAAAAACTGTACTGCCGATATGATTGGTGGGCACTTTGAGTTTGAAGGTTTTGAAATGCATAAGGGTGCGATGAACACTCACGGCATGTCTACCAAAGAATTCGGGCGGTTTGAACTAGTGTTGTCCGGACACTTCCATACCAAGTCGCATAAGGGTAACATACACTATCTTGGTTCGCAGATGGAGTTTAACTGGGGTGATTGTGATGATACTAAGTACTTTCATGTGATCGACACCACTGACCGATCACTGACTCCAGTTGCTAATCCATTAACCATGTTTACGAAAATCATTTACAATGATGATAAAAACGAGTATAATGATTATAACGTCGATGCACTTGAAAATAAGTTTGTTAAAGTTGTTGTGGTTAAGAAAACCAACTTGTATGCGTTTGATCGCTTTATAGATCGTATTCAACAAGTTAACACACATGAACTAAAGATAGCAGAGACGTTTGAAGAGTTCTTGGGAGATTCTGTTGATGATGCAAAAATATCAGTAGAAGATACCACTGAACTATTAGATACCTATGTCCAAGCAGTTGAAACAGATCTAGATAAAGATCGACTGAAAACTATAATGAGAACCCTATATGTTGAAGCGCAAAACGTTTCAATTGTTTAATAATAATATATGCTGAAGTTTAAAACTGTTCGATGGAAGAATTTCTTATCAACTGGTGATGTTTTCACCGAAGTTGCACTAGATCGATCACCGTCTACTCTTATTGTTGGCCAGAACGGTGCTGGTAAGTCAACCATGTTGGATGCGCTGTCATTCAGTTTGTTTGGTAAACCTCACCGAAATATCACAAAACCTCAACTCACCAACTCTATCAATGGCAAGGGTACACTTGTTGAGGTAGAGTTCGACACTGCTGGAGTTCAGTTCAAAGTTGTGCGTGGTATCAAACCTAATAAGTTTGAGATCTATCAAAACGGTGTTATGATTAACCAAGACAGTAACTCTAGGGACTACCAAAAGTTCCTAGAGCAAAATGTGCTTAAACTAAACCACAAATCTTTCCATCAGATTGTTGTGCTCGGTTCTAGTTCTTTTATACCGTTCATGCAGTTGACAACAAATAACCGTAGAGAGGTCATCGAAGACTTGTTGGATATTCAAGTGTTTACTAAGATGAATGTTCTGTTAAAAGAACGCGCATCAAATTTAAAAGAAGACTTGGTACAAGTTAACCATGCACTAGAACTAACTAAGGAAAAGTACGATCTACAGAAACGCCATATCAAAAGCATTGAGAATATTAATCAAGAGCAGATTGATATCAAGACTAAAACAATTTTTGCTAAACAAGATCAGGTTTCTGCACTCAATGAAATGAACAGTAGTCTGAGCGAATTTGTTGCAGATAACTTAGAGTCTGTGACTACTGGACTCGAAAAGTTCAATGGTAAGAAAACAAAGCTAAACAACTACAACTTTCAAATCAAGAGTAACATTAAGAAAGTAGTTGAAGATGCTAAGTTCTATACTGAAAACGATGTTTGTCCAACATGCACACAACCGATCGGTGATGATATCAAGGCAACTAAACTCGCAGATGCTAAGGCACGCGCCGCCGAGTTGAAAGATGGTCAAACTAAGTTGCAAGAGTCTATGCAAGAACTGGAAGAAAAACTATCTGCCGTTGTAGAACTGCAAAATGCAATTGCAGATAATCAGAATTCTATCAATGTGAACAATGCTTCTATTAATGTATTGCAAAAAGATATTAAGGCAACAGTTGCGGAAATAGATTCATTAAGCGATGCATCTGCTGATTTATCTACTGCAAAGGTTGATCTAGAAGAATTAGTTAATGAGAAAGAAGAACTAACTGAAAAGAAGTTACTTCTTAGTGATCAGAAAACTTATCATGATGTTATTTCTGAAATGTTAAAGGACTCTGGAATTAAGACCAAAGTAATTAAACAATACTTGCCAGTAATGAATAAACTAATTAATCATTATCTACAAGTATTAGACTTCTTTGTATCATTTAATTTAGATGAATCATTTGAGGAAACTATTCGTTCGCGTCACCGTGATGATTTTACATACAGTTCATTCTCTGAAGGCGAGAAGCAGAGAATCGATTTGGCATTGCTATTTACTTGGCGGCAAATTGCAAAGATGAAGAATAGTGCATCTACTAACTTATTAGTATTAGATGAAACATTCGATTCTTCATTAGATAATGATGGTGTAGATAACTTAATGAAGATATTGAACACATTAGACGAAGGAACTAATGTGTTTATTATATCACATAAGGGTGAGATTCTAGAAGGTAAGTTCCGTTCTAAAATTGAATTCGTAAAGCAAAATAACTTTAGTGTAATGAAATTAACATGACCGAAGAAAGAATTAAAGAACTACTAACCCAAATGACTGAGTACTTTGGTGGTAGTTTACCTGATCCAGTTGCACATCCAAGAGTATTTGCGTACTATGTAACACTTTTTAGGTACTTTAAAAAAGTGTAGTATTTTTGCAACATCGCTGTTTTTGAGAGATTTATGGTGTATAATACAGCTTGTAACGAAAGAAAAATGATGTCCCAACACACTAATCTCACAATCAAGTCAACAACAGCACGCTTGCTCGCGACAGAAAACATTCAAGTAACTCAGACCAATAGCAAGACTGCATGGTTTGATGTCGAAAAGCGGGTTCTTAACTTACCTCTCTGGGATGTTGAACCTTATGTGTACGACATGCTAGTTGGTCACGAAGTTGGTCATGCATTGTATACTCCGGCTCAAGGTTGGCACGATGCACAGATTGACCTTGGAATCCCACGGTCTTACATCAACGTCGTAGAAGATGCTCGCATTGAAAAGTTGATAAAATCCAAATACCCCGGATTGGTATATACATTTACTCGTGCATACTCATGGATGCACGATGAAGACTTTTTCAAAATACAGAATCGTGATCTACATACAATGAAGTTGATCGATCGTATCAACTTACATTTTAAATTAGGCGGTTCTATGAAAGTTCCGTTCTCTGACATTGAATTCCCATTCATTGATAAGGTTGCACAATGTGACACCTTCGAAGATGTAGTGCGAGTATCTACAGAAATACTTAATTTCTGGAAAGATAATAAGGAAGAAATTCAAGATCAACTGGAAGGTATGGGTTCTTCATCCGCCGCTGATGATGAATATGACGACTTTGATGATGATTATGACTTTGAAGAATCTGACGGTTCTGGTGACGAGAGTGAAGATTCTTCAACTGATGTAGACCCATCCCCTGATGAAGCAGCAGCATATGATGATAATCGTGCTACTGCTAGTTCTGGAGGTAATACTACCCCTCCTGAAGATTCTCCTGATGATATTTCTGATACTGATGAGGCACAACGCAGTTCTGAACATCGCATGTTGAATTCAGAATCTGGTGATATTATCAAGTTGTTCCCAGAATCTATGCTTAATGATATGGTAGTGTCATATAAAGAATATTATGCGTCCGAGCGTAAAGTGTTTCTTTACCGTAGTCGTTTTATGGGATATGACCGATATACTATGGATGATCATGACATTTCTTATCCCATATTTTGCGACAATATATTTAAGATTTTCATGACAGAAACTAATAGAGCAGTTTCATATATGGCAAAGGAATTTGAACAGAAGAAGGCTGCGTTTCAGTACTCACGTGCTAAGACATCAACTTCGGGCACATTGAATACATCTGCCCTTTACAAATACAAATTCAGTGAGGATATATTTAAACGCATTACTACTCTTGCTGACGCAAAGTCTCATGGCATGATGATATCTATTGATATGTCGGGGTCTATGTCTGATGTTATGATAGATACAGTCAAACAGGCATTAAACCTAGCATTGTTTTGTCGCCGTGTTAACATTCCATTCGAGATGTATGGATACACAGATGGTCGTGAATATAATCCTGCAGAACAGGACGCCAAATTATTAGACGGCACTATTAACCCTTACGATACTAGGTTAACACAGTTCTTCTCACATAAAATGAATAAACGAGAGTTTGATACCGCTGTAAAACAAATATTCATGATGGCATGTGGTATACAGAACACCCATGATAGGTTGGGTTCTACTCCAACTAATGAAGCGTTAATCGCTATTTCATATCTGCTGAAGCGGTTTCGCAAGGCGACCGGAGTACAGAAGATGATGAACATTGTTTTGTCCGACGGAGAACCAAACCGAACATCTGCTATAGGGTTTTCATACTATAGGTCTTCTCGCGGTACTCTTTTACAAGTATCTCCAACCAAGTTCGTAAAGCTCAATAATGTTCAGAATGATCTTTCTGTGAAATTGCTAGAGTATATTAAGAAGGAATGCGATGTAACTAATTTCGGTTACTTTTTGGGTGATAGTCATAGTATGAAAATGACTATTATTCGATTGAGCGAGGGTTCTTACGATGAAACCGCTCGTATTAAATCCGAGATCCGTAAACATGGTTCTATCACTATGGACAACGCTCTAGGATACGACCGCTATGTGGTTATTCGCAATAAGTCCTTTTGTATTGAAGATGGTGCGTTCGAGGTCGCTGAGGACGCTAATAAGTCTACTATTGCCCGAGAATTCTCTAAGTTTACTAAGGGTAAACGCACAAGCCGAGTTCTGCTGGACAAATTCGTACAGTGTGTGGTGTAAAAACAACAAAACCCTACTACAAATAGGGTTTACACTTGCGTTTAACTTGAAATGATGTTATACTAACAGCAGTGAGTGGGAAAATGTTCTCATACTATATTATGGAGTTTTTATGAATCTCGTCGCATCTGAAGTGCTTGCAGAAACCAAAGCACGGTTCCCTAATCAAGAGGTGTTCTCCCGTAGTGAAATACATTTCACCGGCCGTGATATGGGATATTCCGCTTATAAGTTCAAAGAACTGTTCAGTGATACATATAAAGTCAGCCATGGCAAATATTCATTTGAGTTAAATGAATTTAAAGATGCATCTTCGGTTAAAGTTATGGAGATCCCCGAAAAACAACTACCCAAGAAAGATATGACAACTCAAAAGTCAATTGATGACGGTGATGTATATGTTCCCGCCAAAGACGCATGTTACATTCCATGGGGGAACTTTACAGATGTAACTGAGATTATTAAATCACAGCAATTCTATCCTACTTTCATTACTGGACTTTCTGGCAATGGCAAGACTATGATGGTTGAACAGGCGTGTGCTAAACTGAAACGTGAATATGTTCGTGTACAGATCACTCCAGAAACTGATGAGGATGACCTGATCGGTGGTTTCCGACTGATTAATGGTGAAACCGTATTCTCTTACGGTCCGGTCGTTAAGGCGATGAAGCATGGTGCTATCCTATTGATTGACGAGATCGACCGTGGTTCTAATAAACTGATGTGCCTACAGTCTGTCCTTGAAGGTAAGTCTTTGCTCCTGAAGAAAACTGGCGAAGTGGTTAAACCTGCTGCTGGTTTCAACATTATCGCAACTGCGAACACCAAGGGCAAGGGTTCTGATGATGGTCGTTACACTGCTGCTACTATCCTGGACGATGCTTTCCTAGAACGGTTTGTTGACACCATTGAACAGTCATACCCTAGTGCTAAGATTGAGAAAAAGATCGTCATGAAGCACATGGAAAAGTTCAATAAGATAGATGAAGAATTCTCAGATAACCTTATCACTTGGGCTGAGATTATCCGTAAGACATTCACCGAGGGCGGTGTCGATGAAGTAGTAACTACTCGTCGTCTGTGCCACATTGTGCAGATCTACTCCATCTTCAACGATAAGATGAAGGCGATCACACGAGGTATCGCTCGCTTTGATGAAGATACTAAGGCGGCTTTCGCTGACTTGTACACCAAAGTAGATGCCAAGGCAATTGTCTTTCAACCAGTAACTGAGGAAGATTCTGAAAATAATTAAGAAAACACTTGCAAAACCAACTACTCTATGGTATAATAACCATATCAACTATCTAATGGAGATTACATTAAATCATGAAACTATCTGACAATACCCTAAACATTCTTAAGAACTTCTCTACCATCAATCCTAATTTGGTGTTTAAAGAAGGTAATCAACTTAAGACTATCTCAGTCGCCAAGAACATTCTCGCCACTGCAACCATTGATGAAACCATTCCTAGTGAATTTGGTATTTACGATTTACCTGAGTTCTTGAGTGTTATCGGTTTGATCGAAGACGCAGAACTAGTTATTGGTGATACTAGTGCCAAGATCCGCGGAGACGGTGATTCACTAAACTACTTCTTCAGTGATGTGAGTAACCTTACTACACCACAAAAAGATATCACAATGCCAAAGTGCGAAATCGAGTTTGACTTGACCGAGGTTAGTTTGGGTAAACTGCGTCGTGCTGCATCTACTATGGGTGTGTCTGAGGTGTTGGTTGTTGGTGAAGAGAATGGTGTTGGTATTTCTATTCAAGTAGTTGATACCAAGAATCCAACTTCAAACTCTTATCAACTCGACTTGCCAACAGAAACCGTTGTGCGACCTTCAAACGAATTTAAAATGGTATTCAACATTGGTAACTTTAAGTTCGCCTCTGGCGACTACCGTGGTAAACTAAGTTCTAAACTGATCTCAAACTTCTCGAATACCAATGGTAAACTTGAATATTGGGTCGCGCTAGAAAAATCATCTACTTTTAATCAATAAGGAATCATATAACATGACTACAGACCAAACTACCCCAGCCCCAGAAACAACTGCACCAGAGACTGAATCTGTTGGTGTTTCACTAAACGACATTGCTCTTGCAGTACGCATTGTAGACCTCGCCAGTGAGCGCGGCGCATTTAAGGGACCAGAGTTGAGTGCTATCGGTACATGCCGCGATCGCCTGGCTGCATTTGTAAAAGCAAATGCCGCCGCGCCTGCTGAGCCCCAAGAACCTGTCTCTGAGTAATACATAGGAAAATTATATAATGTCCGTAGTGAATACCAATGTCGCGAAGATCCCAACGGATCCCGCTGAGCGCAAAAAAGTTATGGGAGCACTGATGGAAATCAGTGCATCTATGACGAGGATGGAAGCAGAACGCGATCTGATTAAATCTATCCTCGAACGTATGGAAGACGAGTTTGAAATTCCTAAGAAACCTGGACGCAAGTTGGCGAAGATCTACCACAAGCAGAACTTCTCCGAGGTCAAGGAAGAACAGGAAGAACTTGAAACTCTGTACGAAACCATCGTGGGATAATCCACAAATTTATCATTCTATATAAGGAAACCCTGAAATGACTAAAACATCTAACCTACACACTGCACTGAAATCAGGTGCTAACATGACTGCAAAGCAAATCTCTGCCCAGTTCAAGATCAAGAACGCCCGCGAGGCAGTTCGCTCACTGCGCGAGTCTGGCGTATGTATCTATGGTAACCCCGCTGTGATGAGCGACGGTACTAAGACAACCAAGTACCGAATTGGTACTCCTACTAAGGCAATGGTTGCCGCTGCTTACGCCTCTGTTGGTGGTGAATTGTTTACTGGCTAATTAAATAGTAGTTTACTTTTGAATGGGAACATGTTATAATGATACATGTTCCCTTTTTATATTATGGAGATAGATTATGAGCGTAAAAGAATTTCTCTGGGTTGAAAAATATCGACCAAAAACCATTGAAGATTGTGTGCTACCCGAGCATATCAAGAACACCTTTCAAGAGATCGTTAACACTGGTGAGATGCATAACATGTTACTTTGTGGTACGGCTGGTCTAGGTAAGACTACCGTTGCTAAGGCATTGTGTAATGAGTTGGATCTAGACTACATGATGATTAACGCTTCTGAGGATGGTAACATTGACACACTACGCGGCAAGATCAAACAGTTTGCATCAAGTGTATCATTGCAGGGCGGTTACAAAGTTGTTATCCTAGATGAGGCAGACTACCTTAACGCACAGTCAACTCAACCAGCACTACGGGGTTTCATTGAAGAATTCTCAAACAACTGTCGTTTCATTATGACATGTAACTTCAAGAACCGCATTATTGAACCACTTCATAGTCGTCTTGCTGTTATTGAATTCAACATTGCAAAGAAGGATACGCCTCCATTGTTGATGAAGTTCATGAAACGACTTAAAGTTATCCTAGACACTGAAGGTGTTAAATATGATGACAAGGTACTTGCCGAGGTTATCATGAAGTTTGCTCCTGACTGGCGTCGTGTTATCAATCAATGTCAGAACTATGGTAAGACAGGTTCGATTGATAGTGGTATGTTGTCTTGGATGAACAACTCATCGATCGACCCGTTGATCAAAGCACTAAAGGATAAAGACTTCAAGAAGATGCGTCAATGGGTTGCTGACAACATGGACTCTGATGCGTCTGCTATCTATCGCAAGATCTACGACAGTTTGTACGACCATATCCAACCTCAGTCTATCCCTCAGGTGGTGGTTACTATTGCTGATTATCAGTACAAGGATGCATTTGTTGCAGACCATGAACTGAATACTGTTGCATGTATGACAGAGTTGATGGTTTCCACTGAGTTCAATTAATATGCGTACTAAGATAGCAAGCCTATATAAAGATAATGACCCAGAAGTATTCTCTAAGGTATACCTTAACGAAATCACAGGATACTACGAAGTTCATTATTACGATGAGACAATTAAAGAAGAACCTCCCGTGGGATTATTCACTAAGTATTTGCAAGCAATAGAATCAGCAAGGGAGTGGACAATATGAGCCTTAGTCCGTTTGATTATACCAATGCAATCAACATGACCAAAGAAGATATCATGGTGGATGACCTTGCTGAAAAGGCATATGCTCCATACATGGTTAATCGTTCGTTGTCGTATTTTATGGATACTGTATTACTTGCTAACGAGATGAATACTCGCCACCGCACAGACCATAAGTTACAGTTTTCTTTTTTACTAAATAGTATTCGTAAGGGTAAACGTTTCTCTAAATGGGCGAAACCTATGTTACCTGATGACATTGAAGTGGTCAAAGAATACTATGGATACAGTAATGATAAAGCCAAAGTTGCATTGACCCTTTTGAGTGAAGAAGAATTAAAAGAACTTAGAATGAGGGTATATAAAGGTGGAACTAGAAAACTACGAAATTAAAGGATGGACTGCCGCTTCAATGCTGGAAGTTACTTTGAATGAACCAGATGATTTTTTGAAAGTGCGGGAGACTCTAACTAGAATTGGGGTTGCATCACATAAAGAAAATAAGTTATTCCAGTCATGTCATATCCTACACAAACAAGGGCGATACTTTATCGTTCACTTTAAAGAACTGTTTTTACTTGACGGTAAACCAAGTACTTTGATGTTGAATGATATACAGAGACGAAATACAGTTGCCACATTGTTGTCTGATTGGGGTCTTATCGACATCACAGATAATGAGATGGTTAAGGACAAGGCACATCTGCGTCAGATAAAGGTTATATCACACAAAGATAAACACCAATGGGAGTTGTCTCCAAAATATAATATCGGATCTTCTAGACGCAAGCCTGCATAGAATAAATACTATTGAGGGGATAGTATAAAACTCCTCAACTTTACTGATATGCCTTATTGGGTATCAGACATAACTTAACTCGCTTTTAAGGAGAATAAAGCATGACTTATCTAAATAGTCCACTCGGACACGACCTATTCGAACGCTCACGCAAATATCACGTCGGCATCGAACAGCAACTAGATCGTATGTTACGCCAGGCGTCTACCGCCCAAGGCACTCTAACAACCAACTACCCTCCATACAATATCTATCGAGATGGCGACAACTATCGCGTAGAAATTGCCGTGGCTGGTTTTAAGAGAAGTGACATTGATATAGAACTAACTGAAAACATGTTGACCGTAACTGGAAAGATCGAGCAGAAAGGTGAAACTGTAGACGTCATTCATCGAGGCATCGCTTCTCGTGAATTTTCTCGTTCGTTTGTACTCGGTGAAAACATCATTGTTAAAGGTGCAGACCTACAGGATGGTATGTTGTTTATAGATATGGTTCATATCGTGCCAGAAGAAAAGAAACCTCGTAAGATTGAAATTGGTTTATCTGAAAATAAACCTGAATTATTGAACGAATAATTCTATATTGGGGTTAACCCTAGTATAAATACTTTATGAAGGAGAACGGGACTGCTCCATAATTCAGTCCCATCACACTACACACAGGAGTACAATATGTACACACTAAAAGCTGTTGCGCAGCACAATGCAAAATTCGTTGATTCCTTTGTAGAATTAAAAATCGTTGGGTGGAAATCCTACGAGTCTGCAATGAATTCATACACATATGGATTTTTCAAAGATACATTGACAAAACAAACTCAATTGGTTGAGAAGTTTGCTGATGGTATCAAATCGGTTAATGTTAAACTAATAGATTCTATCTAAGGAATATTATCATGGCAAATAAAAACCCCTTTGAAATTCGTACTGAAATGCTCCAAATGGCTAAAGACTATATGGACCGTACTTGGGAAATGAACTATATGTTTACCCAACAACTTTTTGATGAAGGTAAGAAAACTGCAGAAGACATGCAAGATGCATTAAAACCTTATTCAACAAAAGAGTTGATGGAAAAGGCTACAGAATTATATTCTTTCGTATCAAAGAAGGACTAATACTATGTGGCCAGTAAGCGACGAAGAATGGGAAGCATGGTTTAATCAACCATCTGCTTAACTAATACGAATCCCGAGTGATCCTCAGGATTTTTAATGTGCATATCTTACGAGGATAAAATGCTAAAACTAATAACAAAACTTTTCAACGCCCTAGAGTGGGCACTAGATCAAATGTCTCCAGATTTTGTTCATATGAACCGTAAACAGATTGACAACTACCTTGGTCAGTCAGAGAATCTTGCAGAACTAGAAACCCGCCAACGTGAACTAATGCGCAGAGGTGTTATATGATACAGAAGATACTAGATATCATAGAGGCTATCGGTCGTAGGCGTGCCGCGAGAGAATTATACCGTCTAGGTCATCATAAAATTGCATCAGACCTCTTGAACAGATAATACTTTACATAAATATGATAGTATGGTATAATAAGGAATGTTATGAAACTACTATCAATGGATACAGTAATACGAGGGAACTGGAAAATTCGCGCTTCCATAGTGCAGAATGAACAGATTCTCATTTGTATGTTTAATACTTGGACTTTCGAGACAGTAGTACGCGCATTCACCGATGAGTTGAATGCTAACTTGATGATAGAATATATTCTACATAAAAATTTATTAAAGGATGGATACGATGAATGATGTGAAACTGGTGCGAATTACTTCTGGTGAAGAAGTATTGTGTACCATTATTAAAGACGAAGCCGCTGACTATATTACAATCGCACAACCTACTATTATTATTCCAACGCAGGACAGGAGCATCGCTCTAGCACCGTGGATGCCCTATGCAAAGACTGATAAGATGGACATTAGTCGTTCGGCAATTGCGTTCATTATTGAACCAGTAGAACAACTTGCCACGCAATATAATGAGATCCACTCTAAGATCCTAGTACCAAACCAGAAAATCATAACATAACATTTATGATTATGATTCATAAGGCTGTTGTTATAATGTAACATAACAGTTGCGTTATAACACCTTTTATGTTATAATGATTATATTATGTTAGAAGGTGAATGATGCGATTTTATACCAATGTAGGGCGATACGGTAACTCTATTCTGTATCGTGGTTTTGATGACGGCAAACGAGTAACTACCAAAGTTCCGTTCTGCCCGACTCTATATGTTCCAGACCGCAATGGTGACTGGAGCACCTTAGATAATCAAACTGTATCACCAATGCAGTTCGAAGACATGAAGTCTGCTAAAGAGTTCATGACCAGTTATGAAGATGTAAACAACTTTACCATCTACGGTAATAGCAACTTCATCGCACAGTACATTCACGACAACTTTCCTGGCAGTGAAATCCCATTTGACCCATCACTAATCAATGTCTGTACAATTGACATTGAGGTACAGTCTGATGATGGATTTCCTCAACCCGAAGAAGCAAAGTATCCAGTCACCGCAATCGCAATCAAAGACAGTGTCCGTGATACTTACTACGTCTGGGGTACGGGTGAGTATGATGTGTCTAAGTCTGAACTGCCTGGAATTATTGTAAAGTACACACGATGTACAGACGAAGTTCATTTGTTGAAGTTGTTCCTCACGCACTGGAATACTCCACACCTCACACCAGATGTTATCACAGGTTGGAACATCCGTGGGTTCGATGTACCATACTTGGTTAACCGTTTGAGCGTGTTGTTTGGTGAAGATATCGCCAAGAAACTATCCCCTTGGAAGATGATCAACGAACGAGTTGTTACTATCAAAGGTAAGAAGCAACAGATGTTTGACTTGGTTGGTATTCAACAGATGGACTATCTTGAACTGTTCTTGAAGTTCGGTGTTCAGACATATGGTAAACAAGAATCCAACAGACTTGATCACATTGCATGGGTTATCCTAGGTGAGCGCAAACTTGCATTTGATGGTAACTTGCATACATTGTACAAGACAGATCACCAGAAGTTCATTGAGTACAACATTAAAGACGTTTACTTGGTTGATCGCATTAACGATAAGACTGGCTTGATGCAGCTTGCATTCACACTGGCTTATAAGGGTGGAGTTAACTACAATGAGACACTAGGCACTACTGGTATTTGGGATACCATTATCTACCGTCAGTTGAGCGCCAAGAAGGTTGCGATTCCACCAAATAAACACACCGCCAAGGAAGAGTATCCGGGTGCATATGTTAAAGAACCTATTCCTGGTAAGTATGATTGGGTAGTTTCCTTTGACTTGAACGCACTATATCCTTCTATCATTATCCAGTTGAACATGGGTCCAGACACTATATCAGATCATGTTACATCGGGTGTTGACGTTGATTCGTGTCTTGCCGGAACTAATGCACCAAACGAACTACCTGGAACTGCAATGAGTGCATATGGTATTCACTTCAACACTGCTGAACAGGGTGCGTTACCCGAGATTATCGATGGTTACTACAAAGAACGAGTAACCATTAAGCGAAAGATGTTGGATGCTAAACAGGCAAAGCAACATTTGTCGGGTAGTGATGCTGATGAAAAGTACCGCATCGAAAAAGAGATATCGCAGTATGATAGTCAACAGATGGCGATTAAGATTCTACTCAATTCACTTTATGGTGCGATGGGTAATCAATGGTTCCGTTACTATGACAATCGTATCGCTAAGTCAATTACATTGTCCGGTCAGTTAACTATTCGCTGGGCAGAACGCGCCGTGAACGACTACATGAACAAGATTATGGGTAGTACAGATGTTGACTATGTCGTCGCAATGGACACTGACTCTTTGTATTTGAACTTCGGACCCTTTGTTAAGAAGTATCTTGGTGATGCACCTGAAACACAAAAAGCGGTTAAGTTCCTTGATGCAGTATGTGAAGAAAAGTTTACTAAGGTACTTGAATGTTCTTTCCAACAATTGTACGACAAGATGGGTGGTTACAAGAACCGCATGGTTATGAAACGCGAAGGTATCTCTGATAAAGGTATCTGGGTTGCCAAGAAACGCTATATACTAAATGTATGGAACAATGAGGGTGTTCAATACAAAGAAGCAGACTTGAAGGTTATGGGTATTGAGGCAGTTAAATCGTCTACTCCACAAGTGTGTCGTGATAAGTTTATGGATGTATTTAAACTACTGATCGATGGTGACGAGCGTGATGTGCGTACATTCGTAGATAACTTCCGTGATGAGTTCCGAGCATTGCCTCCAGAGAAAGTATCATTCCCTCGTGGTGTTAGTGATGTTATCTCTTGGGCAGATCGCGCAAGCATCTACAAGAAAGGTTGCCCAATTCATGTTCGTGGTAGTCTGCTATATAATCATCATGTTAAGAAACATGGTCTTGAAAAGCAATATGAGATGATTAAGAATGGTGAGAAGATTAAGTTCTGTTACTTGCGTATGCCAAACCCCATTGGTGAAAACATCATATCATACTCAGAGCAGTTCCCCGAAGAGTTGGGGTTGTTGAAATATATCGACAAAGACAAGCAATTTGATAAAACATTTAAAGACCCTCTTAACGCAATTATGGAAGCGATTGGATGGTCTCTAGAAGATAAAAACACACTTGAAGATTTTTTTGGTTGAAAGTTATATAATGTATTCAGAAATTTTAGAATTTGATCCTGCTACTCAAGAATATACAACTAATATGATCTGTATAGATCGTATAGAAAAGACCCCTGATGGTTCTATTGAGCTTGCTATGACTATTGATAAGATGAACCATGATAGTCTGAAGCGCAAGGGGTTCTATCGCAAGTTCTTAGAGAACCCTGATAACATTTGGATTGGATAATGAATATGTACACACCCTATAATCTTCAAGACGTATTAGAAGCGTCTAATCAGAATAAGTTTAACGTGATATCAACATTTGCTGGCGGTGGTGGTTCTTCTACTGGATACCGTCTCGCAGGTGGTAAGATACTATGTGTGAACGAGTTTGTTGAACAGGCTCAACGCACATATGCGGAGAACTACGCCGATACACCAATTCTACCTGATGACATAAAAAAACTTTCTGGTAAAGATTTCATGTCTATAGCGAATATACAACCAGGCGAACTTGATATCTTTGATGGTTCGCCTCCATGTTCTGCTTTCTCTGTATCAGGTAAGTTATCACACACCAAGGATGGTAAACATTCTGACGGTTGGGGCAAGACCAAGAAATACTCTGATGGTATGATGGTCGAAAATATCGAGGACTTGTTCTTTGAGTTTCTACGCATCGCTAATGAAATTAAACCTAAAGTCATCATCGCAGAAAATGTCAAGGGTTTAACTATTGGTGAAGCGAAATCATATTTCAATAAAATCCAGAACACATTTGGTGAAATTGGATACGATGTATGTGCTCACGTGTTAGACAGTAGGTATTATGGCGTATCGCAGACTAGGTCAAGGGTTATCTTCATTGGTGTCAGAGAAGATATCAGCGAAGCGTTGGGACTAAGTATATTAAACATTGGAAACATATTTCCTGATCCAACTGCATATACTATCCCCCTTAAAGACGCATTAGTTGGTTTGGTGTATGATCCTGATGAGGTTGAGTTGTTAACCAAGAAGTTTTCTGCAACTGCATATTGGAAACAGACTGGTTCTCTAATGCCCTTGGACCCACCAAAGGTATTGAGCGGAATGGATTATCATCCAAAGGGGCATCACTTTAACCTAAAGCGAGTTTCGCAATACGCACCAGCACCAACACTAACCGCTCTTGGTAGTGGTGACGGTACTGCCGGAGCATTCCACTGGAACGAACCTAGGAAACTAACTCTTGGTGAGTTGAAGCGTATTATGTCATTACCAGATGACTATAAATTAACTGGTACATGGAATCAAAAGGCAGAGCGCATTGGGCGCATGGTTCCTCCGTTAATGATGAAATCAGTAGCGAGTTCTGTCTACGAAAGAGTATTAAACCCATATAAGGAATTACATAATGGCTGATTTTACATTTGCACACCGTGAAGAAGGTTTCGATGAACACATTGAAAACTCTATCCGAGGATATAGCAACCTACTAGAAGATGTTATATCTTTGTCTAGATACTTTGTAGAAGACAATACTAATGTTTACGACATTGGGTGTTCTACTGGTAAGTTGACTGAACGCATGTTGGAATCTAACATGGACTTTTGCAAGAATGCAACCTACATTGGAATCGAGATTGCCGAGGGGTTCTATAAAGATATGGATAACCGTAGCACTTCATTGAATGATAAGTTCCCTTGGTCTAATGTTGAGTTCATTAAAGATGATGTACGAGAAGTCGTGCTAGAAAATGCTTCTTTGGTTACATCTATCTTTACTTTACAGTTTATGCGACAACAAGACAGGCAGGGAATGGTTCATCGTATTTACGATAGTTTGAACGAAGGTGGTGCATACATCTTCTCTGAGAAAACCATTTGCGAAAATGCCCGTCATCAGGATATGCTTACTTTCAACTACTATGACTACAAGCGTAAGTCTTTCACCACAGAAGATATCATGGACAAAGAGCGTACACTACGCCCCATGATGAAACCTAATACATGGAGTGAGATTGAGAACATGTTACACACAGCAGGTTTCCGAGAAATACAACCATTCTGGCGCAACTATATGTTCGTCGGCGCAATTGCTTTAAAATAATATGTTAGAAACTATTTGTGAAGTAATGGTAGACGCCTATGAGCGTAATTGGATCACCAGTCGTGATGGTAATGTAAGTATTCGTCACCACGACCGTGATCACTTTTACATTACTCCTTCGGGTGTTCGCAAGCAGACTCTACAACCCGATCAGTTCAAGAAGATTGAGATTGTAAGTGGTCTAATGTGGCGTGAAGAATCTTACACTGACATCAGTTCAAATCTAAAACCATCTGGTGAGATTCCTCTACATTTTGGTCTACAGAAGAATATGGGACAGCACAGCAATGATGTGCGAGTAGTAGTGCATGTACATCCTACATATTGTATCGCCGCTATGCATGCTGGTATTGACCTAAGCACAATTAGCGATGCGTTTCCAGAGTTGAACCGTTACACCCGAGTTGGTAAAAATGTTGGTGATGTACCACCAATTAGTCAACAACTTGCTGATGAATGTTTTGAAAGTTTTCAACTTGATAAAGATGGTAATATTGGTTTTGATATTATAGGTATCAAGGGTCACGGTGTTGTTGCGGTGGATACAAGTCCATGGCGAGCGTATGAACACATCGAACGATTAGAACACATTTGCAAGATTGTACTTGCGTCAGGAAAATATTAAATGTTAGTTAATATAAGAAACTATTGGAATCTATTACCAGATTTTAGCCTAAGCCATATTCTGCTGCGTATCCCACTAGCGCTGATCTTTATTCAGCAGGGTTTAAGTAAAATGCCGT